>Ga0193709_1000002_pt1 | contig 264664 bp, 214 predicted proteins | sample H3c2metaG_FD_160571 | JGI IMG/M metagenome (GOLD analysis project Ga0193709, IMG submission 160571) | Soil microbial communities from a riparian zone of the East river system, Colorado, United States - H3c2 | ecosystem: Environmental > Terrestrial > Soil > Riparian zone | place: USA: East...
GGGCGCCGATGGAGTTTTTGTTCCCGGTCTATCTGAGCTCCCTGCTATTAAAGCCATCGTTCGGGAAGTCAAAATGCCAGTCAACGTCATGGCGTACCCAGGTCTCCTACCGGCAAAGGAATTGGGGAAACTTGGTGTGAAGCGGTTGAGCTCTGGCACCGCCGTTCCTCAGATGATCTGGAGCCGCGTTGCGGAATTGGCGAAGAACTTTCTCGCAAGCGGAGATTCAAAGCCGCTGTTCAATAATTCGATGGCCTACGGCAAGCTACAAAAGTTGTTCACGCGATGAGCGCTCGCGCGGCAACTAATTTGGCGTTCTCCGGTCTCCCTGAGATGGCCGGCGAGATTGGCTCGCGTCCTCGGGAAGGCGTCAACTTCTTTCTGGCTGGAAAAATTGCGTGCCAGCGCATGACAGCGGTGTGAGCCTGCATGAGTTTGCGTTAGGTGCTTCGCGGCTCTGAATGGAGCGCGGTAAACCGGTGCTAAAGTGCGCCTGTGCCAGTCAATTCGACACATGGCGAATATGAGGTGAGCGTGGCTGCCTGGAGTCGCGCGCGCGATGTTTTGGCCGGCGAAGATGCGGTCAAAGCGGCGGGCGAACGTTACTTGCCTCGATTGGAGCCTTCGAAGTAGACCTGAACAAAAGACAGAACAGTCTATTACTTGACCGGTCATGTATACGTGTCATAATCAATAAATGAATCGAACTGCTAACAAATTCTTTGTTTACTGCCGCAAATCGAGTGAGGACGAAGACCGTCAGATGCTCTCGATTGACGCGCAGATTTCCGAGTTGAACGCTATTGCGCGTAATAACGGACTTGCTGTCACAAACACCTTCACAGAAAGCAAGAGCGCTAAAGAGCCAGGACGAGAGGTGTTCAATGACATGCTACGGCGCATCGAACGTGGTGAGGCCAATGGAATTCTATCGTGGAAACTCGACCGTATCGCACGAAACTTCGACGACGGCGGAAAGATCATTGGAATGCTACAGCGAGGTGCCATCCAGGAAATCCGCACTTTCGAGAAAACGTATCTGCCATCAGACAACGTGCTCATGATTGCCGTCGAGTTCGGTATGGCCAACCAATATATCCGCGACCTATCAGTAAACATTCGGCGCGGAATTCGTGAAAAGATTCGCCGCGGAATTTTTCACGGACGCGCCCCGTTAGGATATTTTAACGAGCCGAGGCGTCGCACCATTGAGCCGGACCCCGTTGTCTTTCCCAAAATGAAACGCATTTTGGAAATGTTTGCGACGGGCGACTATAGCCTCACGTCCATTCAACGTGAGATGTTGATGGCGGGCATCCCCCGTAGGCAGTATAAAAAGGGGCTGGAGGGACCATTACCGCTCTCGTCAATCGGCAATCTGTTCCGCTGTCCGTTTTACTATGGCGTGTTCCTGCATAAGGGTGAACTCCACCAAGGAATACATGTTCCCATGATTTCGAAGAAGACGTTTGACGACATTCAAGCCGCGCTCGTCTCAGTTGGTAAGGGACGCAAAAAGCGCACCGAGAAAGGCTTTGTGTTCCTCAACTTCGCGACGTGCGGATCGTGCGGCTATTGCATCACTGGAGAGCGACACCGAAAGAAAAGCGGCCGCGAGTATCACTACTATCGATGCACGCACAAGAACAAGAAAGAGCATTGCGACGGTCGCTCGTTTGTCCGGGATAACATTTTTGAAACAGAGGTGAAGCGGAATACCCAAATGGCTTCGATTCCTGACGAATGGTTCGAGAAGTTTCTTGCTCGTATCGAAACATGGGAGACAGAGAGTTCTAATGAAAAGCAGGTGGAGATCGACCGATTGAAAGCCGAATTGTCCAAAGTTAAAGCCAAGATTGACCGGATCAATAGCGGCTTTGCCGAGGGCTCGCTTGACGTTCAGGAGTTCAAAGAACTCAAAAACCCGCTCGTCCCGTTTAAGACGGGTTTAGAGCAACAACTCGTTGAATTGGAGCGAAGTAAAATGAACCGGCTCGAACCCCTCAGAAACTTCATTTTTGAGGCAAATCAGGCTCAAAAATGGGTTAAGGAGGAAAATTGGCAGGAAATGAAACGTTATTTGAAAAAACGCGGCTCGAACCGCCTGTTACGCGCTCAGACCTTAACCGTTTCCTTCAAAAAACCCGCGTCTTTACTGGCTGAAACCGTTCTCGACGTGCAACGCACGAGTGAGCTTTCTTCGCAATCTTCAAAATGGTGGAGTTGGGCGGAGTTGAATGGAGTTTCGATTTTTAATGATTGATTTTCGATTGGTCGGTGGAGGAAGTTGCCTCAACCTCACTTTGGGCGTTGTAGAAACGATGCTCTCACCCTTAGTAAGGAATTTCAAATTTTCGAGGGTTTCAAAAAGTTAAATGCCGTGTTGATAACAGCTTAGCTGCGATTTTCGGTTTCAAATTCAGTAAACGAAGAGATGTGGAATTTGCCGAGGCACCCCTTTCACCTGCGTTCAGCGGTCAACAACTCAAACTTCGGATTCAGTTCCAATTGAATGTCCTTGAAACGGACTTCCATAGGACCGCCAGCGTGCATTTGGAGACCGAGGATGCCGCGGGGCGAGATTTTTGGATCGTCGATATCGACGCAACGGATTCCATTGATGGCGGTGCGCACTTTGCTGCTGACGGCAAGAACTTCGTAGGTGTTCCATTCATCCGGTTTGATGCAGCCGTCGCCGGGTTTGTCCCAGAGCAATGCGCGGCCATTTTCTTCGTAGAGTTTGCCCCACCATCCCGCGCCGGCGTCGGCCTGGGGACCTTTCATTTCGTATTGGCCGAAAGGCTCGCTGTGAAATTGGATGCCACTATTTTCTTTGTTCGGCGTCAGTTTGATTTTGACCACCAGGCGAAAGTCCTCAAATGACGCTTTGCTTTTGAGGAATTCGTTATGTTTGAGGCCGGTGGCCGTGCGCCCGACGATTTCGCCATTTTCGACGCTCCAGAGGGACATGTCGCCGTCCCAATTGGAAAGGTCTTTGCCGTTGAACAAAGCATCGGCTGAAACCGCCGTGACGGGAAGCGACGCCTGGGCGGGGCTGTGGAGGTAATAGAGCAGGTCACGCACGTCCTGGTCATTGAAGGTTTGCAGCAGTCCTTCAGGCATCATCGAAAGCTGGCTTTCTTTGAGCGAACGAATTTCATTGCGAGGAACGACGAGAGTTTCATTAGCGGTGACCAGAGTGACGGATTTTTCATTTTGCTGTTTCAAAATGCCGCTGATAGTCCGCTCGTCGGTAGTCTCCAAATTCCAGGCGCGGTAATCATTCGGAATGACGGCGTTCGGGTCGACGATGTTTTGGAGGATGTAATCGAGGTCGCCACGATTTGAGCCGGTAAGGTCGGGACCGACTTTTCCGCCAGTATCAAACAGAGTATGGCATTGCTGGCAGGTTTTGGCGAAGAGGCCTCGGCCACGCGAGGCATCGCCAGGTTGGGAGCCGCCAGCCTGATAGATTTTTCTATACTTCGCGATGTCGGCTTGTTTGTCGGCAGCGGTATCACGCATGGTGCCCCAGACTTTTTGAATTTCTTCATCCAGTTGAGAATCTTTCAAACCGCGCAGTTGGCGAACGATTTCAGCGGTCAAATCCTTCTTCGGAACGGAATCGGAGCTGACTGCGATGAGTAGCGGTTTGGCAAACGCTACACGCGAGGCCAAGGTGTTCAAGGCATCGCGCTTGTGAGTGTCCTGGAGTGACTTGTAAATATCCAGAATTGCGGACGGAGTTTTGGGATCGTCGTATGCAGCGAGACCGCGTAGAGCCGAGCCTTGCATGTCGGGATCGGCCAACAGGTTTTGCAGTAGTGGGGCGAGGTCGGGATCTTTTGCGCTCATCAAAGAATCGTAAGCGGTCCGCCGCGCGGAGAGTTGAGCGGACTTATCCATCAACGTTTTCTTTAGGGCAGCGAGCGCGCCAGGGCTGCCGAACGTGAGAGAGAGCGATTGGACCTGTGCGCGAATTTCAGCGTTTGGGCTGGCCGTAAGTTTGGCCTCAACTACAGCCCATCCCTTTGGCATGGTCGCTTTGCGCTGGCCTTGGAGCGCGAACGCGAGGCCGTTGAGGATGTCAAGGCGATGAACGTCGTCGCCAGCACGACGCAGGGTTTCGGTGATGGCCGCGAATGCTTCGGCTGTATTCAGCGCAGCGGTGCGACGAACGGTGAAGTTAAGGATGTTCGGGAGTTTGGCGTTGTTGGCGAGAGCGAGCGCGCGTTTGAAGTCTTTGGTCGGCAGCGGTTCGGCAGCGTACCAGACCATGAGTGGAACATTGCGATCATTGGCGTCCTCGGAATGGGCGTTGAGCGCTTCGACGATCGGCCAGCGATCTTCGACGGGCAGACGTTGGAGGGCGGACGCCAAGTAGAGTCGGACAATGGGCGACTTGTCACTCTTTGCAAGAGTGGAGAATCGCTTCACCAATTCCGGCGAAGCCGATTTCTGCTCACAGGCAAATTGAATCGCCCATGCGCGGACATATTCGGAACTGTCATTAAGGAGTTTGGGCAGGTCTGTTTCTTTGAGGCCATCGACCGCATGCAAGCCGCAGAGGAGGCGAAGTTTGCCGAGTTCGCTGTCCGGCTCCAGCGAGTCTTTGGTGAGCCTTAGACGTACGCTGCCTTCATCCAATCCGAGGAACCTGCGAAGCAACTGAGTTGCCGTGGCCGCGATATGCCCCTCTAGATGCCCCCTGGCAGCGCGCTCCTGCAAGACGCGGCGTGCGTGCCGGGCAGGCCAGGCGCTCTTGAGCAAGAGCGCGAGGACCAGATGGTCGTTGTCCCAGGCCGACAAATCGTATGGTTTGGATGAAGCGCCGTAAGCAATTTTGAAAATTCTGCCGTTGGTTCTGTCGTGTCCGTTAGGATCAGTGTGGTGGCATTGGTTTTTGTCGTACCAATCGATCATGTAAACCGCGCCGTCAGGACCCGCTTCGAGATTGATGATTTGGGACCAGCTATCGTTGAAATCGATGAAGTTGGGCGCGTGGTGACCAACGAACCCGGAGCCCTGGCGCTCGGGAATATCCATGTTGATACAAGCGCCATGGATGTTATTCATGAAGAGCTTGCCGCGATATTGCTCGGGCCAGCTGGCTTCCTGATAGATGAGCATGCCCGCGTGGGCATGGCCGCCACCGGCGGCTGCGGAGCGTGAGTTGCCTGCGTGCGGACCTTTGTTGCCGACCCAATGGACGTGATCGGCGAAGGTTTTTATGTCGTCGTAAATGTAGGGATTGAAATGCGAGCCGGCCTGGCGTTCGAACCGGCCACCTTGAATCATGTGGAACAGATGAGGGATGACGCAGGCTTCGATGATGCATTGGCCGTGCTCGTCAAAATCGATGCCCCAGGGATTGCTGGTGCCCTCGGCGAACAATTCGAAAGTGTGTTTGGTGGGATGATACCGCCAAACACCGGCGTTGAGGCGGGTGCGTTCGCTGTTGGGCGCGCCGGGTTTGCCGACGTTCGAGTGGGTGAACACGCCCTGGCAGCCATAGAGCCAGCCATCGGGGCCCCAGGTGAAGGTGTTGAGCGTTTCGTGCGTGTCCTGATAAGCCCAGCCATCGAGCAGGATTTTTGGAGGACCGGCTGGCTTTGGTTCGTCACCGTCTTTGATCGGGATGAACATGAGGTAGGGAGCAGCGCCAACCCACACGCCGCCGAAGCCGACTTCGAGACCGCTGACGAGGTTCAGGCCTTCCATGAAAACGGTGCGGCGATCGAACTTTCCGTCGCCGTTGGTGTCTTCGAAGACGAGAATGCGATCCCTCCCCTGCCCTTCCGGGGCGCGAATCGGATAGGTGTAGGCTTCGGCAACCCAAAGACGGCCACGATCATCAATCGCGAAGGCAATCGGTTGCTTCACGTCCGGTTCGCCCGCAAACAAAGTGGCTTTGAAACCGGGCGGAAGCGTCATCTCTTTTGCCGCGTCCTCGGGAGACAGCCCTGCGAATTTGATGGTGTCCATCGGCATCTCTGCGGCTGCGGAGGCTTTCGCGGGATCGAGTTCGTTGGGGAATGAGGGGCGTTCGGCATAGAGCCGGAAGTCATCAAAATTAATGTGGCCCCAGCCGCCACTTTCCTGATCGACGAGCCGAATAAAGATCTCCTTACCCTGAATGGAATGCAGGTCAGCGACCACTGGACGAAGGTCTTCACTATCGTAACCCGAAGTTTTGAAGACAACTTCCTGATTATCAGCGCGAACCAATTCGACGCGGGTATTGGCGTGACTGCCGCCGCCCACCAGAAATGCAGCAAATGCTTGAGTCACTTTGAATGATTTTGAGGTGAGCGTTCCTTGCGGACCATCGCCCAGGATTTCGTAAGTGCCGATCCAATAACTTCCGTGATGTTGGCTGCGCATGTCGGAGCGGCGCGGGAAAACGGTGTCGCCCTTGATGGGCTGGCGGTCGAAGGCCGCGCCGGTGGCGGTCCAATCCTGGAGCGTGCCGGTTTCGAAATCGAGGTTTAGAGGACGGCCATCTTTGCCGGTGGGGAGGAGACCTTCGGAAGATGCCGCTTGGATAGGAGAAGCCAGAATGCCGACAAACAATGCTGCAAAGAAACATCGAACTCTGAACTTTGAAAAAAGTGACAAATGGCGGATAAGGCTGGAAACGAATCTCATGCTAAGGAACAGCGAGGGGGTTAGTTGGGATTGATCGCCTTGGGCTGGGCCTTCTCCCACTCTTCGTGCGTGACGCTGGTCGTTTGATGTTCGAAGACGAAGACGCCTTTCTTATTGCCGACGACGATGTCGGGATATTTCTTGTTCAGAATGGGTCCGGCGACGACCTGCGTCCCGACGCCGGAGTCGTTGTCGATCAGGTACGGAACGAACTGGGCCTGGCCCTTCCCAGGACGGACGAGTTTAAACCAGTAAAGGACGGCGGGATTGTCAGACTCAGGGTCGGCCCCGTGCGGACCGTGCGCCCAAAAACGTTTGCCGGTGACGATGTCTTTGAGGCCGTCGCCATCCATATCAATCAAATCAACTGCGTGGAGTTGAGAAAAGGTGACGCCATAACGGTTGGCTGTGGGGCCTTTGTTCAGAATGGCGTGTTCGCGGAAGCTGATTTGGCCGTTTTCTTTAATTTGTTCGTACCAGGAGAGGCCGTAGCCGTGAGCATCAATGCTGGTGATAACGTCGTTGAGGCCATCGCCGTTAACGTCATAGACATACATTTGCGCGCCGCGAGTCGCAAAAGGATACGGATGTTTGATCCAGATTGGATCGCTGGCGAGCGAAAGGGGTTGTTCCCACCAACCGTCTTTTTCGATGATGTCCATGCGGCCATCACCGTTGATGTCGCCGACGCCTAAACCGTGGGTGAAGCGTTGGTAATCGCCTTTCGGCGTGATGGCATGAAATTTCCAGGGAGCAGCCGGATTTTTCCAGTCGGCTTCGGCATACCCGAAGTAACCGCCCGAGCAGCAAACGATCTCGGGTTTGCCGTCGCCGTTAATATCAGTGAACGCAGGCGATTCATTATCGACGACATCGAAGATGACGTGCTTTTGCCAATGGCCTTCGCGGCCGCGTGGGTTTTCGTACCAGGCAGCTTCTTTGCCAGGAAAGCCATAGGTGAGGATGTCGGGCCAATTGTCGTGATTGAAGTCGTAGGTGAAGGCGAAGAAATTGTCCGAGTAGGCGTTATTGGAGCCGAAAGCGCCCTCGAATCCTGGAAACATTTCTTCGGTGCCGTCAGGTTTCTTGCGTTTGAAGGTGGCATTGGCAGGATAGAATTCGTGGCGGTTTGTGAAGCTGGGCCCCTCATACCAATAGGGTCCGGAGGCGACGTCATTAATTCCATCGTGATTGAAATCACCGAACGTCGCGCCTTCAGCCCAGAACAGGTTATTGAGTTGATGTTTGGTGAACGTGTGAAGGAGGTCTTTGGCTTCGGCGAGAGTGGGAATGAAAAGGAGTGCGGACAAAATCCAAAGTCCGAAACCCGAGACCCGAAAGAAAGGAATGCATTGGGATTTGCGCATGGGAATATAGTTGGCAGGTTAGACAAGGAGGGTCAAGCGGCTTGAGGGGAAAACGTTAAAGCGGGACGCTAAAAGGGAAAGGCAAGAAGATGGGGGCAAAAAGATTCAGCCGCAAAGAACGCAAAGATGACAAAAAAGAAAAGGCAGAAAGTTAAAGGCCGCACGAAGATTATTTTTCCCGCGGCGCATTGGTGGAAAAGCTTTCCTGCGCGGGTTGAGGCTGAGGCGGGTGTTCGAGAAATTTTCCCTCGATCAGAAACTGCTCGACTTTGCCGCAGACGAAGCGATGACCCTCAGGAGTCCAATGACCGCCGAATTCGGAATAACGCAGGTTCGTGTCCAGTTTGAGGAAGGGAATCTTGAAGAAGGTCAAAAACTCTTCGAGATTAGGGTTGGCCTTGGTTAATCCGACCAGCAGCGTCGCCCCCTTCAAAGTGACAAACTTCTGCATGTCGCGGATAATCGGGCCGGTCGGAATGGGATTACGGAGTTCTCGCGGACCGGCAAGCTTGAACCAACAACGGACGAGCAGGCGGACGAGATAGGACTCCGAAGCGACTTCGTGCTCAGCCAGCCAGACCCTTTCACAACGCGGCACCGGAATGCCGTGGAGCGTCAACCGGTTGCTCACCACGGTGCAGTACGGTTTGTAGTAACCGCCATAGCGCACATTCGAGCAATTATCATCATCATCGTTCTCGGTGCAAAATATAAGAAAGACAATTCGCGGTTTGCACGCATCGAATAACTGCTGCAGAAGCAGATACTCCTGGTCGGTTCCATAACCGCTGACGCCGAAATTAAAAATGTTCCACTCCGGGTGGCGCTCCTGAAGCTTCTCAGTGAGGCGTTCCGAGGCCTCGACATCGTAACCCCAAACAAATGAGTCACCCAGAAATGCAATACCTGGGCGGCTGTCCGAATATTGCTCGGGGGCGCGAAAGCCCCGGCTATTGTTCGCGACGAGAACTCCACGCGAGCCTTTGAATCTAACGCGTGAATTTGGGACCGGAAACCAGCCAAGACGGGGATCGTGATGGAACAAAAGGTTTCGCTCATCAAGCGGGATCGCGAGTTGCTTGCTCATGAAAATTCTGAGTCCCGTTTCGCCCAGACCTGCGGCGACGAGCAGGGTGGACAGCACCGTTAAAACCCGGAAAAGCGCCACTCGGGCGCGTGGACTGATCCCCGGTTCTGATGCCGGAATTCTCATTCAATGAATTTCCTTTCGCGACCGCGCACCGAGTAATTCTAACGGGCCGCAATCGCTTTCCAAGGAACTTTGTTGGGACATGATGTTAAGAATTGTATCCCGATGCCTGTTGCAGCCGTGGATTAATCGCGCGAGTCAATCGGCGGAGAAACTTTAAGGCCGTGACGTTGGCGGAAATCGAGAGCGAGGCCATTGCGCCGGCGGAGCGGGTTCGTGTTGATTTGGTTTGTAAACTTCTTGATACACTGCCGCCGCTGGGAACTGATGTATCCGATGAGGAAGTTGCCAAGCGTGAATGTGAACTGGACAACGGAGAGGTTGAAGAACTACCGCACGATGAATTTGCGCGGACAGTTGAAAACGAACGCATCCAAAATTCACCGACCGTCAGAGATAGTGCCACATCTGCATTTAGAAATTCCTGATGGACCCATCGGGCATGACGGTGTTGTGAAAGACCGCGCCGGAGAAGTCGGCGCCGTTGGTCACAGAATTTCGGAGGCTGGCGTCGGTGAGATCGGTGAAACGGAAGCCGGCCAGAGTGAGATCGGCATTGGTGATGGAAGCGCCGATGAAATCCGCGCCTGTGAAAGTGCCTCGCACGAGATTGGCGCGGCCCAAATTGACGAACTCAAAAAAAGCAGCCGAGCCAAGGGCGTTGGTTAGAATTGCATTGCCGAGGTTCGCCTCAATGAAATCGGAACCGGTAAAAGTTCCCTTCGCGAGATTAGCACCGGTGAAATTGGCCTGTTCGAAAAAGGAGTTCGTGCAAACAGAATTGGTCAGGTTGGCGTTGATAAGATTGGCCTGGAACAGGAAAATTGAACTAAGATTTGTTCCGTGAAGGTCCCGACCCGAAGTCGGTTGATTGATGATCAGCCAGGCAAGACGCGATTTGGAATCGAGCACCGTCGTTGCGTCAAGGAGCGTGCCCCGGAAATCCACGAAACTCATCCTTGCAGAAGTGAAGTTCGCGCCGCGAATATCCGCGCTCCTCAAATCGTCCCCAAAAAGATCGGAACCATTGAGTTTTGCGCCGTTGAGATTGGCGTTGGTCAGCGTGGCGAGACTAATGTCTTTGTTGGTGAGAATGGCGCCGGCAGCGCCCTCATTGACGATTTGCCACACCAGTTTGGGATTGTCATCGATAAGCGTGTCCGAATCGAGTTTCGTTCCGAAAAACGAAGCGAAGCTGAGATCAGCGCCGCTTAGGACGGAAAAGGAAAAATCGACGCGGGTCAGGTCCGAGTTGTTGAAGCTGGCATTCTCGAAATCAGCGTACGAGGCATCCGCACCAGCGAGGTTGGCCGAGGTAAGGTCAGTGGATGCGGCCTGGATGTTGAACAAGTCGGCTCCAATCAGGGAGGCGCCGCGGAGGTTAGCGAACCGGAGGTCAGCCCCGACAAAGCTGGAGTGGGCCAGATCGGCCTGGTCGAGTGAGGTTCCAAAAAGCCGCGCGCCGAAGAAATCAGCGCCGGCAAGTTGCCCGAAGCTGAGCTTCGCATTATTGAGTTCGGCATACTCTTCCGAAATGACAGATTCAACGCGATAGATGCCGATATTTGAATTCGAGTCGCTGAGGCTCATGGTTTGGCCGAGCGAGCCGGAGAGCAAGCCACTGACAGGGATCCAGGTCTTGAAGTCGAGGGTCCGATGGACGCGAAACTGAGGAAGTATAACCAGGTCGCCAATGGGCGTAGCTGATTGCGCTTTCCAAGAAATTGCGATGCGGTTTTGATTGGTAGGAGTGATAGCAACGGAAAAAGCGCGCTGGGCGTTAGCACGGGGGAGTAAGCCGAAACATCCAATCCCAAATCCCAGAACGATCCCAAACACCAAATTCCAAGTTGCAAACTTTATGTGGCTTGGGCCGGCGCTCGGACCGGCTGATGCCGGGTCTCGGTGTGTATTTGGATTTCCAGTCATGGCAGCGCGATGATTCGATAAAAGCGGGCATTGTTGGTGGTAGCTGCGGAGTCCAGCTTTGAGGCAAGGTTATTCGTAGCAACGATGTCGCCGGGGACATCCAGCCAGAACGGATCTGCGAGAGCGTTCTTGTACTGAAGACGGTAAGTGAGGCCAGTTATGGCGCTCCAGTTCAGCGCTGTGCCATTGGTCGCGAATGTGAGAGGTCCGGCGCTCAGTTCAGCGGCGATGATATTGAACGTCCGCGAGTCGCTTCGATTGGGAGAGCCGTTATCGGTCACGATGACGGTAATGGAGTTGGTGATCGTTCCAGATGGCCCGGAGACCACCCAGGCAAACAGCCCATTCGTTGGATTAAGAGTTGCGCCTGCAGGAGCATTGCTTCCCAGGGTGAACGTCAATTGCTGTGCCGGGATGTCCGCGTCGGTCGCGGTGAGGCTAATCGTGACCAACCGCCCTTTGAGCGCGAGCAAATCCGGGACCGGATTCAGATGCGGGGGCGTATTAGTGGCGAGAGATAGCGGGTTGGCGGGGTCGGAGCCGAAATCAATTTCGTCCCGGTCCAGGTAGCCATCGGCGTCGCGATCGATGCCGATGCGCCGACCGCAACCGCGAGGGACGACGGTATAGGTTTGCTCGCTGCCGGGTGCGGCGAGGGCGCGGAGGGCGGAGGGAGCGAAGGTTTCGACCTGACGGTCCGAAAGAAAAGTTCCGGAGCTGCGATCAAAGAACCAGCCGCGAGGGAGCCCGTCTTTGAAGCCTTTGCAAACGAGGTCCACGCGGCTGGTGCTGGAACTGGCGAGTGTGATCATGGCATCGAGAAGAGGAACGCTGGCGGAAGTGGAAAGGGTGAGCTGCCGTCCCACGGCGGCCTGAGTATCAAGGCTTGGCACGCCGGGAGAACGATTGATGTCGAAGGCCAGGCCCGGGATCAGGTCAGAGCCGGTGAACGAGAGGAGGAACGCGACAATGTCTGCTGTGGCCTGATCATTGATGAAGCCGAAGCCGTCCTGGACGAATCGGGCGAGCGAATCAACGCTGCCGTCGTGGGACAGACCGAAACCGGACCGGCTATTGGTCCGGGCCAGATCGAGGCCAAATTTGTCGAACATGTTGCGGAGCGAAGGTATCTTGAAGGGAAGCTCGGAATTACGTTCGAGTTCGATGGCGGCGACGTGGTGGGCGGAATTAGTGCCCGGCGCGATTTGCACCCATACCGAGCCGTTGAAACGCATGTCCGTGCCCAGTCCGGTCGGCAGTGTGTGGCAAGGAAGGCAACCTTGAGAAGTATTCGTGCGAAAAGCGGCTTGTCCGAGCTGCGCGTTTCCGTTCGGTAAAGGCGCGCCGGAAGGGAGCGCGCCACGGCCCAATGCAAAGTGGCCTGGCAGCGGAAGATTGGTGGACAGGGAATTATCGAACAGGCGAAACGGATTCGGAGCAAAGCGGACAGTAGCGAGAAAGTTTTTAAGATCCTGCATCTCATTGGTGGTCAGGCCGGTCGCGGCGCCTTGCAAGTTGGTGAACGTGCCGTCGAATTGCTCGAGGCCATCGCGGTCGCCCCGCCAATGAAACGGTTCGTGTGTGATAATGTCCTGCAACGTTTGTGTGACCATCGGCCCTTTCATCGGATGAAAGTTATTGGTGACGGACGGAGGGGAAGGGCCGAAGTTGAAGTTGTTCCCGATGACTTTGATGACGTCGGTTGGGTCGCCAAGGTCCCAAGACAGGCGGTCAAATCTGGAATCCACGTGACAGGAAGCGCAAGCGACCTGGCCGAGGCCAGAGGTATCATGGGTGTTGTAAAGATGCGGGCGGCCAGCCTTGATCACTTGGGGCGTGGGATCGAAGAGCGGAAGAGTGCTCACGACGCTTTCGGCGGCGGTATCAACCGTGGAAAGACTTCCAGCGAAACGATTGTAAACGTAAAGGCGTTGGCGGCTTTCATCCAACGCGAGGCCCGTGGCGCCGGAATCGAGTTTGATTGCCGGGTTCAGGCCGGAGCGGTTGCCATTGCCATCAATGATAACGAGATTGTCCGAACCCATGCCGGTAACGTAGGCGCGAGAGCCGTTGGAGTTCCAGGCGATGCCGCGGGGATCACCGATTGACTTTTCCCGCTCGGCAGCCGGGGCTTGGGATGCTTCGTAAGTCAGGTGCGGGTTAAGATCGACGATGTTCGCAGCCAGGCTGAGCGGATCTACCTGGGCCAATTTCACTCGGATGAACTTGCCGTTGAGAACGGGCTGGAAACGGGTGCTGTTAATGGCATCTGTGCCCACGACGGCAATTTTGCCGGAGGCAGGGTTGACTGCCACGGCCATGCAGATGTTCATCAAGCCGGTAGCGTAATTGATTGCGAAACTCGCGCTGTCAATGACAGCCAGATCGTGGTCCGGCATGTCCCACCCGGGCAAACGGCCAGTCAAGGCGGCGTTCGTGCCGCGAATGAATTCGGTCCAATCGCCAGAATTATCATCCATCCATCTTCCGGCGGCGTTTTTTTTGACGATGAGACCGACTCTCGGAGGAGGTGTGTTGGAAAGGAGCGGATTGATTGCAGGGCTGAAATTCGTGCCGCTATTGGGCGGGGGATTAAGCCCTCCCGAAGGCGCGGAGGGAAAGTTGATCGGACTGGGTTTGGGAAATCCCATGGAGACACCGGAACCGATGATGGTCGAGGCATTTCCCGATTCGAAGACAGCCACATAGACTTTTGTGCCGTCGGGGCTAACATCCATGCTGCGCGGACGGTTGCCATCGATTACCAGATTGGCAACGACCTGGAGTGTGGACGGATTAAAGACTTGGACCAGGTTTGGCTGACCGCACGAGACAAATGCCCGCTGGGGCGTTCCAGCAAAAACGAGGTCCGATGGTTCATTGGAGGTTGTGATCGTGGTGACAACTCTGCGCGTGGGAACATCAATGATGCTGATGGAATCGGAAATGTAATTGAGCACCCATAGCTCGGAAGAGGTCCGAAAGCGAACTGTGACGGGATCCAAGCCGACCGGGATGTTGCCTAATGAGACCGGAGTGCCCGACGTGACATCGAACAACTCAACGCGATTGTCCGGCAGATTACAAACTGCCAACCGGGTCGCGTCGGGACTAAGTGAAACGGGATGATCGGGAGCCGTTTCCCAATTGAAAAAATTTGTGGTGGTCAATTGAGCGTGGGAGTTGGCCGACGCCAACAGCAACAGCCTGACTGCGGCAGCGCCGAATTTTTGCAATGGGTTCAAACAAAAAACGGTGTTAGCTTACCTCGTGCCGAGTCCTGAAACTGGCAGATTTTGGATGCGAATGCTTGACGTTGAAATGGCTGTTGCTCGGTAACGCGTGACGGGCGCGCAAATTGCGTGAACTTCACGCGTGTGCGTCGAAACGCACAGTGGGAGCTTGACCTTCCGTTCAGTTTTGATACGTTTTTCGCAGTGAATTTGAGCGGTCAGCAATTTGCCAGAAATTTTGCCGGTTGGTATTGGTTTACCAAGGCGGTGGACTGGCGTTTGCGGCTGCAATAACAGCCAACAATCACCAAATCCGCCGCAGGTCGTCGCCTGCGGTTTTTTTGTGCCGCGGAACGACCTTCGGCCCAACAAAAACTATCCATGATTATCATCCTTAAACCCGGGATTTCAAAAAGACAGGAAAGTTCCGTCCTGAAAGAGATTCGCAAGCGCGGCTACCGGCCACATGTCATGCGCGGCGTCGCCCGGACGGTTATCGGGGCCATCGGCGATGAACTGACGCATCAATCACTGGAGGGGCTGGCGATGACCTTTCCGCAGATCATCGAGAGCGTCACGCCGATTCAAAAGCGCTACAAGCTGGTGAGCCGCGAGGCGCATAAGGAGAACTCGACTATCAAGGTGGGACAACATCAGATTGGCGGAAAGAAATTCCATGTGATGGCGGGTCCGTGCTCGGTCGAAGGCGAGAAACAGTTGATGAGCACCGCGGAAGCGGTGAAGGCTGCGGGCGCGACGATTTTGCGCGGCGGCGCTTTCAAGCCGAGGACCTCACCGTACGAGTTTCAGGGATTGGGCGAAAAAGGTTTGAAATTATTGGCGAAGGCGAGGAAGGCCACGGGATTAGCCGTGATTACCGAACTGCTTTCGGAGCAACATGCGGAAATGGTTGCTGAATATGCCGACATCATTCAGATCGGCGCGCGCAATTCGCAGAACTTCCAACTCTTGATCGCAGCGGCGAAAACGGGAAAACCAGTTTTGCTCAAGCGCGGTCTTTCGATGAAGATCGAGGAATGGTTGTTGGCGGGAGAGTATGTGCTTTCGAATGAAAATCCGAGTTTGATGTTTTGTGAACGGGGGATTCGAACTTTCGAAACTTACACGCGGAACACGCTCGATCTTTCGGCGATTCCGATTATCAAAAAGGAGTCGCATTGTCCGATTGTGGTGGACCCGAGCCAGGGCGCGGGTCGGGCGGACCTGGTGAAGGCGATGTGCAAAGGAGCAGTGGCGATGGGGGCCGATGCGTTGTTGATTGAGGTGCATCCGAACCCAGCCGAGGCCTGGAGTGATGGCACGCAGCAAGTTTCGATCGAAGTGTTCGGGCAATTAATGCAGGAGTTACGACCGCTGATTTTGGCAGCGGGCAGAGAGTAGTGGGTGATAAAAGCGTCAAATTGCCGAATGGCCGGTTTGTTGAAATCAGGTCTGAGCATTTACCTTTTTTCGCCTTAAGGATACCGCCGCAGCACTCTGATGGGTCTTTAGTACCATCGTGTCTCCCTATCGGTTGGGAACATTCTCAGGTATCATTTGTCAAACCTTCGCTAGCGCCGAAAAGGCGATTCGAACAATAAATCTGGAAGGGTGACTCTGATGAAAAAATTGAGATGGTATGCGGCTTTCGTAATCGCCCCGCTATTCGCGGCGGCAAACTTTGTTTCGGCCCAAATTTCGCCCAGCCTTGGTTTGCAACTTTTTCCGGGAATTAATATCAATGGCAACGTGGGAACTGTTTATGCAATCCAGTTCTCAATGGATTTAAGCCAATCCAACTCGTGGACAAGCCTGGCCTTTCTGCGGCTGCCAACCACTAATTATTTGTTCGTCGACACGAGCGCGCCGGCAACGGGAAATCGATTCTATCGCGCGCTGCTTCAAAATCCGCCGACGAACATGGTCTTCATACCGCCGAACACTTTCAATCTGGGAAGCCCTGCCGACGAACTGGGCCGTTCAACCGATGAAGGCCCGCAAACTATTGTCACGATCGGCCATGGATTTTGGATGGGAAAATATGAAGTCACGCAACGGGAATATCAAACGGTCATCGGGTCGAATCCGAGCGGTTTTCCGGGCGACTTGAATCGTCCTGTGGAAAGCGTGAGCTGGCTCGACGCGACGAATTATTGCGCCAGACTCACGCAGCAGGAGCTGGCGGCTGGCCGCATTCCTGCCGGGACCCATTTTCGATTGCCGACGGAAGCCGAATGGGAATATGCAGCCCGGGCGGGGAGTTCGACTCGGTTCAGCTATGGCGACGATCCCGGTCATACGAATCTGGCTAACTATGCCTGGTATGCCTCAAATAGCGGTAATAAGACGCACCCGGTCGGACAGAAGTTGCCGAATGCGTGGGGACTATATGATATGGCAGGGAATGTATTGGAATGGTGCCTGGATTGGTACGGCCCTTATCCGGGCGGGTTAGAAACGGACCCAACGGGTCCATCGTCAAACCCGATAGGAGTAAAGGTAATCCGCGGTGGGGCCTGGGATGGATTCGAATCAGATTGCCGATCCGCGCGCCGACAGACGGAAGGCGTCAGTCCGTTTATCACCGATTTCATCCTCGGCTTCCGAGTCGTGCTTGTTACCGAGCAATGATTTGCGAACCGGATTCAAGCAGGCACGTGCTTGAATTTGCGGGGACGGCCGAAGTCCACCCATTCGACTACGTAAAGGTCGCCTCGGGAATCGAGGCAGAGCGCGTGAGGAGCAGCGAAAAGAGCGGGATTCTTCTGATTGTCGGGCTTTGCGTTCTTGCCGTCGGGTTCGCGGCCATCGCCAAGGTGTGCGACGAGTTTGTCTTCTTTGTCGAAAATACTGACGCGGCTGTTTAGTTCGGGGACGAAGATTTTGTCTTTGTGCTGATAAAAACAGCAGGGGGTTCGGATGTCACCGGAAATGGTGCGCTTGTATTCGAGTTCGAGGGAATAGATCTCGATGCGATCGTTGTGGCGGTCGGCGATATAAACTTCAGGCTCGCTTTTGAGCGTGTTGATCCAGACGCCGTGGCAGGTGTTGAAGGTGCCGTGGGGAGCGTTTTGGCCGACTTCTTCTTTAGCGGTGTGTTTGCCGATGGTTTTGATGTGTTTGAAATTCTTGTCGAATCGGCTGACGCGTTGGGAGCCGTAGCCGTCAACGACGTAGATGTCGCCATTGCCGGAAACGGCAACGTCAGTGGGATTGTCCCAACTGAATTTTTGGGACGTGGAGCCTTCTTTGTCCACATTGCCGATAGCGTAAAGAATTTTTCCGTGGAGATCGGTTTTATAGACGCGCTTGCCCAGCTTCGGGCCTTCTTTGTTAGTGCTGACGTTTTCGGTGAAGTAAATGAATTCGTCGTTGCCTTCTTTGCTCCAATAGAGGCAGTGAGCGGTGTCTTTGACCTGATCAATGCTGTATCCAACCTTATCGGCGAAATCGTTGCTCCAGGTTTCGAGCAGTTTGCCGTCACGATCGAAGACTGCCACGCACGGACTGGTTGAGCGGGAAGTGACGTAAACGCGGTCCCGCGAATCAACGATGATGCCGCAGCCGAAACCGTATTTCATGCCGGCAGGAAGTTCACCCCAGCCGGGCACAGCTTCGTAGGTGTATTCACCCTCGCCGATGCGAACCGGGGTATTTGATTCGTCAGCTTGAGATAAACCTGGCAGTGCGACGCCAGCGGCGGCGGTGGCGGTGAGCTTTACGAAGTCGCGACGAGTGAGGCGATGGGGAAAGAGATAATCGTTCGTATGCATAATGTCCGGTTCGGGGAACCTGAACTGTTTTTACTCTTGATGTATCAGGGTTGTCGAGAGAGAAAATAAAGCGGTCCCGACTCGAAATCGGGACCGCATTCCAAATTTGGCCTCGTTGGCGCAAAGACTGTCTTACGCAAACGAGAACTTAATCGCGCTACTTCAAAACCGCTTCGTGGAATTCCTTCCAGTCGTCGAGGTTGTTGAGATTGACGGCGTCTTTGCAGGCGCTGGCGTCGTCGGGAAGGCCATTGGCGCTTAGGACCGATTTGCGCGTGTCATCGTCGTGAATGTAGCCCTTGATTGCAGCGTTTAGCTTGTCGATGGAGCCTTTGTCGAGTTTGGTGCCGTTCTTTTTCACCCAGGCTTCGAACTGGCAATAGGTGGGCTTGCTCTTTTTGACGTAATCAATAACGGCGTCGCGATTGAGGCCGAGCCCGTCGATGACCATTTGGTCGTAGCCTTTGCCCGCGCCGGGATAGCCGGGAGCGAGTTTGCCGACGGATTCGAGCGAGAGCTTGAGCCAGAGGCGCGGAAGATGCAGAACGCCAAGGGGACCGGCAACGCCAGAGCTGATAAGTGGAACAATCGTATTCATAGTACTGTTGTGTTTAATGGGTTAGCGAAAAAAAGCTAGAAGAAAATTGTTTGGAAGGTCAACGGAATTTTGGATGCGCGTTGCAAGTTGAAGGTTGCAAGTTTTTCGGCCCATGTGAATTGCGGAACGATAGGGAGCCCTGGCCCGGCCCGCCATCCGCGCCCTACCTCGGTTGCGACGACCTTGCGCGGCTCGCGCGAATTCGTTCCGCGCAGGAATAGACGTTAAATGTGTCGCCGCGAAGGAAGCCGATGAGGGTTTGCCTGCTTTCCCGGGCAAACTCGACCGCGAGGCTGGATGGGGCTGAGACGGCAGCGATGATTGGAATTCGAGCGGCGAGGGCTTTTTGGACAATTTCGAATGAAGCACGCCCGCTGACCAACAGGACATGCGAGTCGAAAGGCAATTTATTTTCCAGAAAGCCCCAGCCGAAAACTTTGTCCACGGCGTTGTGGCGACCGGCGTCTTCGCGCAACACGAGGAGGTTGCCTTGAAGGTCGAAGATAGCCGCGGCGTGAAGACCGCCGGTTTGGGAGAAAGTTTGTTGGGCGGTGCGCATGCGATTCGGTAAAGCGACGAGTATTTCAGCAGTAATGGCCACATTTGATTCGATGGGCGGGAAATGCTGGTGAACCGACTCAATCGAGGCTTTCCCGCAAAGGCCGCAGCTTGAACTGGCAAAGACGTGGCGGGTCAGGCGAGCAAAATCGATTTCAACAAAAGGCGCGAGGAAAACATTCAGTGTGTTCTCGGGCGAATCCGATTCGAGGCAGGGAGCAATTTCGACGATTTCATCGCGGTGGTGGATAATGCCTTCGGAGAGAAGGAAGCCAGCGGCGAGTTCGCGATCGTATCCGGGCGTGCGCATCGTTACGGCGATGCTTTGGCCGCGCACGCGGATTTCGAGAGGTTCTTCGCGGACAAGCGTGTCGGTTCGTTGTTGCGGAACAGCACCGACTTCGAAATGCACGATTTCAATAGAAACAGTTTCGGGAGTTGTTTCTGTCGCGCCAGATGGTTTGATTTTTTTCAAAATCAGTCACCGATAACTAATTACTACCGATCACAAAATCTTCACCACTTTTGCCTTCGCATTGTAATCCGGCACGCCGCTGGCAGGCTCGGTGACGCCGCGACGGATGATGATGTTGCCTTCGGGCCAGTGGATTTGGAGATTGCCGCGAGCGATAGGCGCGAGAAATACGCGGCCTTCGTAACGGCCGAGATCGTTAGTCAAGGCGATGCGATCATTTTGGAGCAGGTGCAGACCGGCGGCGTCGTCGGGATTCATGAGAACGGCGTCGCGGGACGCGCCATTAATGGGATCGATTTCGGCGTAAATGAGTGAGTTGAATTGCTTGCCGCGACGGGTGGAGACTTTGAAGAGATAAGCGCCGTTAGTGGAATCGGAGCCGGATGTTTGATTCGGCGGCGCGGTGGGGAGCCCAGGCTGGGCCCGCCCGCCGCGCGCCTCCTCATGCATTCCGTTTTCGGGCAGAGGCACGGCGCGGAAATGGGCTTTGCCATCCGGCGTCGCAAATTGGAAATTCGCGCACAAGTGCGGCCCCCCGTACTGAATAGCGTCGCCGGTCTGGCGAAGGTTTTGGACACCGTCATAGAAAGGAACGACGCGAGCGATTTCTTCGCGCATTTTCCAGCCGGTTTCGCAGCCGAGCAAATGGGCGCGCTCGGGATACGTAGCCGCAGCGAGGTCGCGCAGGATTTTCCATTCAGCACGGGCTTCACCGATCTGGCGCGGGATTTCAGGGGAAAACATGATGCGCCGCTCGGTGCTGGTTTCGGTGCCCCCGTCGTCCTGTTCGTAACGCGTTTTGGCGGGCAGCAGAATGACTTCGTCCTTAGCCGGGATGAACATTTGGTCGGTGAGGATGATGTCCTGATGAACGCGCAAGGGAACATTTGCGAGGGCTTCCCGAACATAATCCGGCTCGGGGAGAGTGCGGAGAAAATTTCCGCCCAAACAATATAGCAGGTCGAGCGTGCCGCGCTGGCAACCTTCGACCATTTGCGGCGCCGTCAAGCCCGGCCAATCGGGAATTGGAAAACCGTAAAGCTTTGAAAGTGCGTCAGCATTTTCAGAATTAATCGGTTTGCCGCCGGGCAATGCGGTTGAATAGGCACCCATTTCCGCGCCGCCCTGGACGGAGGAATGCCCACGAATCGGCATCAAACCGCATTTGTCGCGTCCGACGAAACCTTTCGCCAGGCCGAGATTCAGGATCATTTGCACCGAGTCGCCGCCGAAAGCATGTTGAGTCACGCCCATGCTCCAGACCAGAACGCCAGTTTTGGCATGGTGGAGCAGCTCGGCAAATTCCTCCATGCTGGAACGGGAAAGACCGGCCTGAGATTCCAGCGCTTCAAACTTGAGATTTGAAATTTCAGATTTCAAATCGCCGAAGCCAACCGTGTGATTGTTGATGAAGTCCTGATCCACGCAACCGCGTTCGATGAGGATCTTCAAAACGCCGCAGAGGAAAGCGATGTCTCCGCCGGTGGCGACCGGAAACCAATAATCGGCGATGTCCGTTCCGAAGAGCGCACTGCCAAGGGCGGACGGAACCCAATATCGATCCATGCCAGGTTCGCGATACGGATTGACCATGACGACTTTGGTCCCAAGTTTCTTGGCCTCGTGCAAATATTTCGTTGTGACGGGTTGATCGTTGGCGGGATTCGCGCCGAAAAAAACAATCAGATCAGTGCCATACCAATCTTTGTAGCTGCAGGTCGTGGCAGCGACACCGAGCGCGTGTTTCATCGCGGCGGTGCTTGGGGCGTGGCACAGACGCGCGGCGTTATCGACGTTGTTCGTTCCGAGAAAGCGCGCGGCTTTTTGGCCCATGTAATAGACTTCGTTAGTGATGCCGCGCGAAGTCAGGAAAAAAGCAATGCGCCGGGGATCGCTTGAGCGTATCTTCGCGCTGATTCGTTGATTCGCTTCATCCCAGCTTATGCGCCGGAAACCCGGCGCATTTTTCTTGCGGAGCATCGGAAAAGGCAGGCGGCCGAGTTCGCGTAACTGCGCATTATTGAGATTCTTAAGTTTCGAGAGATCGGATAATAGGGTGATGTCCAGTGCTGGCATCGTGTTCAGGCGGAGCAGGTTCAGCCGGGTCATGCAGAGGTGAACGCCGCTGATTGTCCAATCGTGAAATCCCGCCACGCCCAGCGCACAACCGTCGCAAACGCCGCGGCTCAAAACCTTCCAGGCGTAGGGCAGATTATCGCGATTTTTCCAAACGACCGCCGCCATGTCGCGAAAGTGTTTGGGCTTGGTTTGGCCGAGGCCGAAGGGAACAATGGATTTCAGCTTGGCTTTCCAGTCTCGCTTAATTTCGTGGGAAGCCATTCAGTCAACGCTCGATAGCAGGTGTGGATGGAATCTCTGTAATCTCTGTGGCGACAGCATCCACCGGTTCAGCGGCAGCGTTGGTTGCTGCAGTCGTTTCGGTATCGCCAGCTTGCCTGGGCCAAATATGGAAACCGCCGTGATTGAGAATGCCAATCTCCCAGGTTCCCCAAATGCCTTTGCCTTCGCGGAAGCCGCGATAAAATACATCATGCGCCCCGACGTAACTCTTGGTCCAATGGCATTCGGCGCTTTGGGAATCGTAACGACCCTTAATGAGGAAACGACCAACGTCATCGTTGCCATCACCACTCATAACGCCATTGGCGAACGCAAGGTGAAGTTGCATCCGGTGACTTTCACCGGGGCGGTAATTGTAAAATCCAACCCAGGGGCCAGAGGGGTAAAGCTCGGCGCTCACAAATAAGTTTAGGCACGAAGTCGCCGCTGAGTCAACGGGTGGACGACTCCGGGGGTGATTTATGGGATAATGTTGCACTCTCGACGAAAGCGGCAGAGGACAGCCGCACTCCAAGACGCTGGCGCGTTCTCTCGCGCGCCATTTAGTCCGCGAGGTCTTGGAGTGCGGCTGTCCTCTGCCGCTTTGGATTGGCCATTTTTAGGGACTTGAAACAGAACACAAATCGGGAACGATTAGAGTATGACCGTGATGTTTCGTTGCCTCATTGAGAAATCGCTTTTGCGTAAAGCTATTTGTGTAGCCAAGCGCCTTGGCACATCCAATCCGGAGTTGGTCCGTCGCTTCATCGCGCACCTAACTCAGACCGAAAGCATGCCCCCAAGTCTGGGCAGCGGCAAAAGTGATTCTGTTGCGAGCCCATGGTCGCAATGGGCTGAGATGGTGGAGACCTTCTATGGCAAATCCAAACTCTGGTGAGGCCTGACGATACGCTCTTTGTAACCGCCGAATAATTTCGGCAATTGGTGTGAATCTTCACTCATACCAAAATTTCAATTCCAATTAATGTTCGGTCCTCGCTGAGATCAAAGTATAGGTCCGGGCCAATGTAATCAGGATAAATATCCCTCAAACGAATTTGGCTCTTCGTCACGCCAGGCGATCCTCTGCCGGGATGGCCAGGCAAGGTAACGTACGCCACTCCGCTGTCGTCCTGGGATACACTGAGTTGAATCTTATCGCTCGCCATGTCTTTACCATTGCGAAGTCGCATTTGCTACGACTTCGAAAGTTTCCGTGAGAGGCTATTATTCCGATGAAGAAATGCTGGTATTAGCCGCCTTGGCTGTTGGTTCATGCCTGCCTTTAAACGTTAGTTCAGCGATGCCAGATTTATCAAGTTCGCCAAGATTTTCCGCCACCATCCGGTCGTATTGTTTCCTGGTTGCAACCGCGAGCGGCAGATTTAATCCTTGCTCTTTGGCGAGCTTGAGCGCGATGCCGGAATCTTTGGCGGCGTGCGCGGCGGAAAAGAAGCAGGAATGTTCGCGATTTTGCATGTCTTCACCATCGGTCTGGAGGACGCGCGAATTGGCGCCCGTTTGGGAGAAGACTTCGCGGAGCAGGGCCAGATCGAGTCCTAGAGCATCTCCGAGCCCGAGGCCTTCGGCCAATCCGGCGGTGTTGATGTTCATTACCATGTTGACCAGAGCTTTGACCTGCGCAGCTTTGCCCGCCGGCCCGATATAGCGCATCGAAGCGCTGAGTTTTTCGAGAATAGGTTTGGCGCGCTCGAACACTTCCGGCTTGCCGCCACACATGAGATAAAGAGTTCCCTCGCGTGCCTGCGTGATGCTCGAAGCCATGCACCCCTCCAATGAATGCGCTCCTGCGGCTTCCGCTTTTTGTTCGACCCATACGTGGACGTCGGGAGAGATGGTCGCGCAATTGATGAACAGTTTTCCCTTGGAACGGCTGAGGAGGCCACCGTTGAAAATCTTTTTCATCGCCTTGTCGTCGGTGACAACTGTGATAATGACATCCGAGTTTTTCGTGACCTCCTGGAGCTTCTGAGCCGCGGGACAGCCAAGCTCCTGGGCTAACGATTGCGCGGTGGCGGTATTCACGTCATACACGGCGCCGATTTCGTAACCGCTCTCTTTCAATCGCCTCGCCATGTTCGAGCCCATGCGGCCTACACCGACAAATCCAATTTTCTCAGCCATAATAAGTGCCTTTCGTTTGACTGTTTTTTGACAGGATTAATGGGATTAACAAGATTTTTTTTCCGGACGCATCCACGATTGAGGCATTTTCGCGAGGAAAAAATCGAATTTGGTGTCTCGATATTTTTTGGGGTTGAAACAGGTTTCCACATTCTGGACAGAGATAGCCACAGGGCGGGCGTAAAGAGGTTGGCATCATCATAGCTAAATGGAGGCGGCGAGCCGACTTCCGTGAGCCTGATGATGTACCATGCTTCACCCAACGTTCTCCCACCGACAGATCGAGCTGGATTCCGCGTCTTCGGCGGGAACAAAATCCTTTGTCTTTACGTTTTGGCGATTTCGCTCGTAACTCTGGCGGAGGCTGGAACGAATGAGTTCGTCCCGGGCCAAATCCTGGTCAGACCCAAAGCTCATCTTTCCGAGAGTAATTTCACCAAACGTCTTGCAATCCATCGCGCCTTTTATCGTGCAAATCTGGAGCACATCAACGTGCGCGTAATCAATGTGCCGAATGAAAGCGTTGAGGCCGTGTTGACTGAGCTTCGGAATGATCCCGATATCGAATTTGCCGAACGCGATGGCATCGCCCGCGCCGCGTTCGTGCCGAATGACAGCTACGTAGTTTCCGGAAACGAATGGCATCTGCAAAAAATACAAGCGCCTCAGGCCTGGGACTACACGGCCGGCACACCCGGCTCCATCATTGCAATTCTCGATTCCGGAATTAATTCCGCCCATCCGGACCTCATTGGGCGAATTTTGCCCGGCTACGACTTCGTTTCCAACGATAGCGATCCTGCAGATGACTTCGGCCATGGAACAGCGGTCGCCGGCACCGCCGTCGCCGCCGGGAATAATGCCCTGGGTGTGGCCGGAGTCGCTTTCGGTTGCGTCGTGCTGCCGGTCAAAGTCGTCGATTCTTCCGGGTATGCTTCCTATTCATGCGTTGCACAGGGAATCAAATATGCGGTCGACCGTGGCGCGCGGGTCATTAACCTCAGCATTGCGGGTGACACGTCGTCGAGCACGCTTCAAGCCGCAATTGATTATGCCTGGAGCAATAACGTGGTCGTGGTCGCCGCCGCCGGAAACAACGCCAACTCAATGCCGCAATATCCCGCGGCGTGCGCGCATGTTGTAGCCGTTTCAGCCACTGAACCGGACGACTCACTGGCCGCGTTTTCGAGTTACGGCAGTTTCATTGCACTCTCAGCTCCCGGTGACAATATCTGGACTACTCAACGCGACTTATCCAACCCCTATGGCGCCTGGCGTGGGACTTCTTTCGCCAGCCCAATCGTCGCCGGCACAGCGGCGCTGATCGCAGCAGCGAACCCAACGCTGTCGAATACGCAAATCGTTTCCATCCTGGAAACCGGCGCGGATGATCTCGGGGTTTTCGGATACGACACATCGTTTGGTTTTGGCAGGATTAACGCGTTTCGCGCAATGACTGCGGCTTGCTCAGAACCGGGCGCGGTCTTCAGCGCAGGCTCAGGCACTAACAATCCGCCTCCAGCCGCGACCAATTCCTTCGCAGTTCTGACGATTCAAACCAGTGGGGTGGGGCGAATCATTCCCGACTTGAATGGAAAGCAACTCCAAATCGGATCGACTTACACGTTGAGAGCACAACCGGGACCCGGGCAGGTATTCGCCGGATGGGACGGCGTTCCGGGAATCGCGGAATGGCCAATCCTCAATTTTGTGATGTCACCGAATCTGACGCTCGTCGCCAAGTTTGCGGCGAGTTCTTTTCCGGCTACTCCGAGCCACTATAGCGGCCTGATGGCCGATCCAAACGGCGTGCAGCCAGAGTCAGCAGGATACGTGGCCGTGACGATTCGGCATTCGGGCACCTTCAGCGGGAAGGTCATGGTGGCGGGCGCGCACTACGGCTTTGTGGGCCAACTCAACTCGACCGGCGACGCTCTTTTGACTCTGCGCGGTCGTCTGGCCGCACCGCTGACCATAAGCCTCCATGTGGATATGACAAATGGAACGGATCAACTTGCTGGTACGGTGAGCGACGGAGCCTGGACTGCCGAAGTTGCCGCGAATCGCAATGTTTTCAGCTCGCGTCTCAACCCCGCGCCGCAAACCGGACTGCGTTCGTTCACTTTAGAGCAGGCGGACAGTGCGCCAGGCGCGACGGCAGATGGCACGAGTCGAATTTCTCCAGCGGGAAATGTCACGGTTCGCGGCAAGCTTGGCGATGGCCAGCGATTTGCGACGTCGAGCGTGCTGGCGAAGAATGGCGACCTCCCTTTTTACCTGACGTTGCATCGCGGGAACGAAGTCGTGATCGGCTGGCTCAATTTTCCCGCCACGACGGAGCCGGCTGCGGGCGGTTCGGTGGTTTGGTTGAATACGGGATCAAATGCATTTGCGCGGTCACTTCAGGTATCCTTTTCGTCTGCCTCCTCAAGATAGGCCACAGCTTCTATCTTCCAGATTTAAGGAGTCGATTCCAACTCCAGCTTCAATGCTTGAAGCGAGAGCTGGATGTCTCGAATGAATGCGGTCAATGAAACGATTAGCGAGATCATGCAACCGATAAAGATCGCGATGATCAAAAGACCACTTTCGATTTTCATCAGAGCGGTCAAAAATACTGTGATAATCAAAACGGCTGCCAGCAATACACTCAAGGCGGCCATGATGATGGAAATGCGAATCAGGCCCGCGCGGTGATAGAGTATCTCGACCTGGCTTGCGAGCCGCTTTCGGTCGTTATCGGCCAATCCGCGCATTTCTCGCCCCAGAGACCGCGCGCGGTCAACGGCACGTCCGAAACGATTGGTGAGCGTCAGCAATAAAAGCCCAATACCCGAAATTAAGATGACCGGTCCAATCGCAACCTGGAGCACAGGAATAAGTTCCAGTAGCGGAATTGGGCGCATGGTCAATTGAAGTCTAGTGATTCACATCGATCAGCGCCTGGCGAAAATCTTGTCCGCCTCCTCGAGCGTTTCTTTTGAACCAATGTCGTACCACAGCCCCGGCACTTTCCATGTGTAAACCGGTTCACGGGTATAAAGCCATTGAATCAATCGGCCTGGTTGATCGGGGTTGTTGCCTTCCGCGATGTATTGTTTAATTTTGGGTATCGTCGCTTTGGGATAAAAATAAAGCGCGATTCCGGTCAATGTGCTGGTCGGATTTTTCGGCTTCTCCTCAAAAAATGTAATGCGCCCGCCACCGTCGAGGCCGATGGAGTTATACTTTTTGATTTGCTCCAGGTCGCCGACGTCATAAACGGCTAGCACCGGAGCATTTTTCTCGCGACAGTACCTGCCGAAGTCAGTGAGCTTCTCGCTGAATAAATTATCCCCGGCGACGACAATCACATCATCGTCCACTTTTTCCCGGGTGAGGACGAGGTGCAAATCACCGATCGCTCCGAGCTTATTGCTATCGTCAGTTGAGCCGTCGTTGACGACCGTAAAATCGTGCCTGGCTTTCTTCGCGCGGTATTCATCCGACCATTTCTGAAAATGACCGGCGAATTTGGCGTTCGTGACCACGTAAATACGGTCCAATCCGCCGATGGGCGCGAGGTTATCGAGCACGTAATCAATCATCGGCTGGCCTGCGACTGGCAACAGCGGTTTCGGTTGAGTGAGAGTGAGCGGGTAAAGCCTCGTGGCATAGCCCGCAGCTAAGATGACAACTTTCATTTTAAAGTGACGAGTAATTGCTCATCAGTAATTGGTGACCAGTGATTCATAACCAGTAACTGTGATTCCGGCGGTTCGAAGCCGTAGCCTACTTGTCTTCGAACAAACTTGGCGCAATCTGCCGCGCCAAATCCTGGCAGCGACCCAAAATCTCGGCGGCGGATTCGCACTCCAGCGCAAACTCCGCCAACTCTTTCGCTTCGCTCATCTTTAATCTACGCACAAGAAACTTCACTGGCGCAACCAATGGCAGCGCCGCACTCAATTCATCCACTCCGAGCCCCAATAGCAATGGGGCCAATACCGGGTCACTCGCCATCTCGCCGCAAACGCTCACCCAGATTTTATGCTTATGTGCCGCGTCCACCGTTGCTTTGATCAATCGCACAATAGCCGGGTGGGTCGGTTCGTAAAGATGCGCGATTTTTTCGTTCATCCGATCCACAGCCAGCGAATATTGGATGAGATCGTTGGTCCCGATGCTGAAAAATTTGAGCCGTTTGGCGAGCGATTCGGCGACAATGACAGCCGATGGCGTCTCGATCATCGCGCCGATTTCGAGATTTTCGTCGAACGGAATATTTTCCGCGCGCAATTCCGCTTTATATTCTTCGACCAGCTCATTCGCCTGCTTCAATTCGTCCAGTCCCGAGATCATCGGATACATCATTTTGACGTTGCCCTCGGCGCTGGCTCGGAGAATCGCCCGCAAGTGCTCGCGGAAAAGTTCACGCTCCTGCAAACATAACCGTATCGCCCGCCGGCCAAGAAATGGATTGATCTCCGAAGGCATCTGCAGATGCGCGAGATATTTGTCTCCGCCGATGTCCAGCGTGCGAATGACCAACGGCATGGGTTTAAGCGCCGCCGCCGCCTGGCGATATGCGTGATACTGCACCTCCTCACTCGGCGAACGATCTCGATTGATGAACAGATATTCTGTTCGGAACAAACCAACACCTTCAGCCCCGCTGCCTTTGACTTCGCTAGCTGCAGCGGCCTGCTCGATATTGGCGGAAAGAATAACTCGATGGCCATCCAACGTGACAGCGGGCTTCAGCAGAATGTCCTGGAGCTTTTGCTGAAGGCTTTCCTGGTGTTTGCCGAGCTGGCCATACTGGAACAACGTCTGATCGGTCGGATTGATAACAACATTTCCGTTGAAGCCATCCAGTAATGCGTATTGGCCACTTTCCAATAGCCCGCTGAGATCCTTCAAACCAACCACCGCGGGAATTCGCAATGAGCGCGCCATGATCGCCGTGTGCGATGTCTTGCTGCCGACGTCCGTTGCAAACCCGAGCACGTTGCGGCGATCCAATTGGGCAGTATTCGAGGGCGTTAAATCGTGGCTGATAACGATGCACGGCTCCTTCAGATTCCGCAGATCCACTTCGGGTTCGATACCGAGCAAATTGTTAAGAACGCGCACCGTGACGTCGCGCATATCGGTGGCGCGTTCGCGCAAGTAATCATCCTCAATCGCCGCCAGTGTCGCTGCATAGCGCTCCGCCACGAGATGAAACGCGTATTCAGCATTCACCTTTTCCTGCTGAATGACGCGCATTACTTCATCGAGCAACGTCCGATCTTCAAGCACCAGCAAGTGCGCGTCAAAAATACTCCCCTCGTGCGCGCCCATGCCCTGGCTTACTTTTCTTTGCACTTCCAGAATTTCGTGGCGCGTCTGGATCAAAGCTTTTTCGAGCCGATTGATTTCCTCGGGCAGGTCGCCTTCCGTCAGCAGACGCTTGGAGATGTTTGGCCGCGCTCGTCCCACCACCAGGATTTTGCCCCGGCACACTCCAGCCGAAACCGGAATGCCGCGAAAAGTCTTTTCCCCATTAAGTTTTGACGCTGGCATCGACGATTCTTAGCTATAGCATCCGGGATTGAAAAGCAATTCCTCGCTGAAAGGGCTGCTTACACGCGATTTTGACCAGCCGGCCTAATCCAACAAAAATCTCTTGCCACGACCTCAGCTCTTTTCATTCACTAAATGCACCCACTGCGGTAATACCGTCATGAAAAAAGTCAACGCAAATGGCCGTTGCGGCCTCCTCGCGGGCGGCAATTGGATTATCGATCAGGTAAAACTGATCGACGTCTATCCCCAGCCCGAACAGCTTAGCAATATCCGCAGCCAATCACAGGGCACCGGTGGCGCGCCTTACAATGTCTTGATTGATCTCGCCAAATCCGGCGCGCCCTTTCCACTTTATGGCGCTGGGCTTGTGGGTAAGGATGCTCTTGGCGGGCAAATCATCGAGTCCTGCCGCACGCACAACATCGACTCCCGACACATCGCGACAACTTCCAAAGCGCCGACTTCTTACACTGACGTCATGACTGAACTAGGACATGGCCGCCGTACATTCTTTCACGCACGCGGCGCGAATGCGCTTTGGAGTGGCGACGATCTTAACTTCGAAAAAACCAAGGCCCGTATCTTCCATTTGGGTTACCTCCTCCTGCTGGATGCTCTTGACCAACCCGATGCCAAATTTGGCACCAAAGCCGCCCGCTTGCTCGCTCAAGCCCAGGCAGCCGGCCTCAAAACGAGTGTCGATGTCGTCAGCGAGGACAGCGACCGCTTCGCCAAAATCGTTTGTCCCGCGCTCAGGCACGTCGATTATTGCATCCTCAATGAAATCGAAGCTGGCAAAACCACCGGATTTAAAGTCCGCCACGCGAACGGCAAACTCGATACGGCCGCTCTGCGCCACGCAGCCGGCGCTCTGCTGCAGCATGGCGTCCGCGAGTTGATCGTCATCCATTTCCCCGAAGGCGCTTTCGCTCGGGCCCGCATGGGCGAGGACGCCTGGCAATCCTCATTGAAATTGCCGGCCAATTACGTCGCGGGCACGGCGGGCGCGGGTGACGCGTTTTGTGCGGGCGTTTTGCTTGGCCTGCATGAGAGTTGGGACCTGAAGAAATGCCTGCTCACAGGCGTTTGCCTTGCCGCCGCTTCCCTCGCTGATGCGACCTGCACCGTTGGCGTCAAATCCCTCGATGCCTCCCTCGCGCTGGCAAAAAAGTTCGGTTTCCGGCGTAAACTCGACGGCGAGTGATCTCAATCGCGCTTCCCTTCTGCCCGTTTTAACGGTTCAACGTTTCAACGTCAGCTCAGCTCACGCCCGCTCCATGTACTTCCCGGTCCGCGTATCAATCTTGATCTTTTCGCCGGTCTTGATGAACAGCGGCGCTTGAATCGTGATCCCTGTTTCCATCGTCACCGCCTTCTGGACATTGTTCGCCGAATCACCGCGAACCCCTTCCGGGGCATCAGTCACCGTCAGCACCACGCTGGAAGGCATCTCAATCGAAACGGCCTTGTCGTCCACAAAGGTCACCGTCACCGGGCCGTTTTCGACGAGGTAATTTTTCGCGTCTCCGACGAGTTCCGGTGAGAGCGTCACCGTTTCATAGGTGTCCGGATCGGAAAAAACGTAGTCTTCGCCATCCTTGTAGCTGAAATCCATTTTCTTGGTCATCATGGGGATGACCTCTATTTTTTCGGTCGAGCTGAAACGCACATCAGAAGATTTGCCGGTGCGAATGCTGCGCAACGTCGCCTGCACAAATGCGCGCAAATTGCCCGGCGTCCGGTGCTGGCTGTCTAAAACCACGGCGACATCGCCATTATAACTAATCGCCATTCCACGGCGAAGATCGTTTGCTGTTGCCATATCTATCTATTTCAATCTGTCAGAATAACTCCCTCCACTTTCCGGGACGGGAACCGTAGAAGATACCGGAATGAAGTCTCAAAGCAAGCCTTGGTTTTGGAATCTTTGGTCGCCCGAATCCTTAGCGAAACACCAGGAAGGCGCACGATTGGGTGGCCGATCAGTCTCGAGTTTTCTGCTCCTTAATAATTGTCATGGCCCACGCGGAAGTCGCAATATCAGGCAGACATGTACGAACGCCGCACCCAGCCATTACTATCACGCCGGGTTTTCTACATCCGGCTGTCTCGCAGCGTCATTATGAGCTCGGCGATTATCCTCGCATCCCTTTTCATTGGCATGGCTGGGTATCATTGCTTCGAAAAGCTTCCCTGGCTCGACGCCTTCACCAACGCCTCAATGATTCTTTCTGGCATGGGCCCGCTCGCCCCGATCCAAACCAGTGCGGGCAAAATTTTCGCGGGCTGCTATGCTCTTTTTAGCGGAATCGCCTTCATCTCGAGTGTCGGCGTCATCTTCGCGCCGATCTACCATCGCTTTCTTCATAAATTCCATTTCGAATCCAAGTAATCCCTCCTCGCTTGCCGCACTGTAGTGCTTTTGACGAAGGCGGGTCCTCAATCAGTTATCGGACCAGATCGACTCTTTAACACTTTATCGCCGCCTCCGATTCCCGTATTAACATCAGAAAAATAATGCCCGCCACGACGACTCCAACCCCTTCTGTTTCAGGCACTGCTCCCGAAACTCGTCGCGGCCTCCTCGGCTTCTTCGATCGATTTGCCGTTCTCGGAAACGCCCAACGGGAACTCTGGCTCGTCTTCGGCATAAAATTCCTAATGGTGGCTGCCTACGGGCTTACCAATTCAACCATTAAGCTGTGGCTTTCTTCCGACTTCGGCTATAGCGACAAGCAAGCCCTCGGACTGGTCGCTGCCTGGTCGCTTTCGATGACTGCATTCACGTTGCTCGTCGGTTCGCTGACCGACGCCATCGGGTTGCGCAAAACATTCTTTCTCGGGGCGTGGGTTTGCATTTTCGCACGGGCGGTTATGGCGCTCGCAGGCCAAAAATGGCTGGCACTTTTCGGCGGCCTCCTGCCGCTCGCAATCGGTGAAGCGCTAAGTACTCCAGTCCTCGTTGCAGCCGTTCGCCGTTACTCCAACACAAAGCAACGCTCCATTTCATTCTCCATGTTTTACGCGATGATGAATGTGGGCTTTCTCGCGGCGAGCTATATTTTTGATTTTTTCCGCGGACCGCACGGCATGGGCGAACACGGCCACTTCAACCTCTTTGGCGTACAGCTCAGCACCTATCGCGCTTTATTCCTGGCGAGTCTCGCATTGGAATTTTCTGTGCTGCCCCTGCTCTACTTTCTGCGCCGGGGAGCCGAGGCGACCGATGAAGGCGTCAAAATCACTGCAGAGCCAGCGAAGTACGCTGCGCAGGGCCTGTTCAAATCCTTTCTGTTTACGGCGCGCGACAGTGTAACCGACACCGTTCGACTCTTCAGCGGCCTGTTGCAACAATCCGGATTCTATCGGCTCCTGGCGTTTTTGATATTTATTGCCTTCCTCAAGCTCATCTTCATGCAGATGTATTACGTCTTCCCAACCTTTGGCATTCGCGAACTCGGCGAAGGCGCTCCGGTGGGCCGTCTTTGGGCCATCAACAGCTACTTCGTCATTGCCCTCGTTCCCATCGTTGGCGCGCTGACTCAAAGATTTCCCGCTTATGTGATGGTAATTTTTGGCGGCATCATCTCCGCCGCCTCCGTATTCATCATGGCGCTGCCGACGGCCTGGTTTCAATCAATGGCCAACGGCTTTCCCGGCCACTTTGTAGCCCATACCTACCTCGGGCTAAGCGGACCGGTGCATCCTTATTACGTCATGATAGCCCTCTTCGTCGTGCTGCTTTCGGTTGGAGAAGCGTTCTACTCGCCTCGCGTTTACGAATACGCCGCCGCCATCGCTCCGAAAGGCCAGGAAGCTTCCTACGGCGCACTTTCTTACGTTCCATTCCTGCTCGCAAAACTGCTCATCGGCACTTTCTCCGGCTTCCTCTTGGAAAAATACTGTCCCGAAGTCGGTGCAAGGAATTCTTCCGTCATGTGGCTGGCCGTCGCGCTCACGGCCACCATTTCCCCCATCGGCCTTCTGCTTCTCCGCCGTTACATCCGCGTCCGCGAAGCCGGGCGCGAGGAATAACCATGCCCCAAGAGACCTGGATCGCTGCCATCATCCTGACGATCATTGCGGATACCGCCGCAGCGGTGGCTACGAAAACAGTCCCCGCTCCAATTCGCTCGGAAGATTAGTTCCTTCCGAATTGGGGGTGATTAACGTTTATTAGCGGTTCAAAATCACGCCTTCTTCCGCTCCACACTTTCCGAGGTCGGCGCAACTCCATGCTCACAAAATTTGACGATCGATGCCCTCGAAAAAAATATCACTTTTCCATCTGCCTGCTCGATTTCCACGTACTCGGTGAAAATGCTATACCGCTCGACTTGAAAAAGCTTTTTCATCCCTTTGAAAAGCACGTTTCGATAAACGATCGCTTCGCTTCCTTCCTTGCAGTACACATCGTATCGTTTGCTAAGATCAATCATATCGTCTCCCGGTTTTGCCGATTCCTCTGCACGACCCATAGATTCAATTTCTTTTCCTGAGTAATTGGGATCCAGCTCCTTCAAAACATACTGCCGGGCGTTCCGAACGTTTACGTTAAGGCGTTCCAATACCCGCGCCGCCACGCCGTCGCCTTCTAGAAGTAAACCCAGCAAAATATGCTCGGTCCCGACATAAGTATGGCCAAGTGCCTTTGCTTCCTTGATAGCCAAGGCCAGCACCTTCTTCACGCGCGGTGTATAAGGAATCTTTCCGAGCATCTTCTGATCTGGACCGGTCCCCACATATCTCACTACTTCCTTTCTCACGGCCTCCAAATCCAACCCTATTTTCGTAAGAACATTCACCGCCGTGCCCTGGCCCAGCGCGATTATCCCAAGCAACACATGTTCCGTGCCCACAAAGTTGTGATTGAACCGATCCGCTTCCCTGCGTGCCAACGACAATACTTGCTGAGCCCGTGGGGTGAAGTTGTGCGCCGCCTCAGATATCCCCGCTCCCTCGCCCGATATCGGCGTCGTGAACGCTTTCCAAAATGCCTTGAGCCAGTTCATGGAAACTGAGGACAACCTTATACAGCGATCTCTCTGTTTGTAACCCCAAATCTCAACTACCAGTTTGTCCGCCAGGGTAGAGGAGGTAATGAGATTGTCTTAGTACGACGGCTCTTTAAACTGCCGCGGTGCAGTTTGAGTTTCTGTTTGACCGAGAGCGCGCGACGCAGCCGACCGGCGCCTCGCCGCGCGACGCGGGTCGTGATGAAGGGTGGTTGCGTGTTGGCATGCGGCAGGTGCGGTTGTGGTTCGTACGGCATCCGCGAGCGCGGCGGTATGTCTTGAGATTGTGTTCGGATGGAACGGCGAGAGTGACCATCCCGCGAAGAGGCTCGCGGCTGGAGGGAAGGCGCTTCGCGAACAGGAACATCGGTTGGCTGGAGAAACAGCTTTTCCGACAGGCGAATCGCTCCACGACGGCGAAAGAATGGACGGCAGGGACGGAAATTCTGTTTCGAGGAGAGAAGGTTCGGCTGGAGCTGGCTGAGACAATGGAGGGCTGCGAGGTGCGGTTTGGGAGCGAAGTGCTGCATATCGGTTGCAGGTTGGAAGTTGAAGGCTGCAGGTCGGACCTAAAACTCTCCGTTGAGGGGCATTTGCGCGAATTGGCAATGACGGAACTGCCGGTACGCGTATCAGAGCTCGCGAAGGAACATCAATTCCAGGTGCGGCGAGTGAGTGTGCGGAATCAGCGCTCGCGATGGGGTTCGTGTTCGAGGTTTGCGACGATCTCGCTAAATTGGCGATTGGTGCAAACGCCAGTTTTCGTGCGCGACTATATCATCCTGCACGAACTGGCCCATTTGAAGGAGATGAATCATTCGAAGCGTTTTTGGCGCGAAGTGGCGCGGCTCTGCCCCGATTTTGCACGGGCGGAGCGATGGTTGAAGGAGCACTCGGATTTGTTCAGATAAACACCTGGGTTGAAAACGCTGCACACATATTTGACCAGGCAAATCCTGGCGTCGCTGCTGATGACCGTGGGGGTGTTCACGGCGGTGCTGCTATTGGGAAATGTCCTGAAGGAAATTCTGCCGTTCTTAATCAGCGGACAGGTGCGGTTTGGAGTGTTTGCCGAGGCGGTTGGGTTGTTGATTCCGTTTGTTTGGGTCTTTGCGTTGCCGATGGGAATGTTGACCGCGACCCTGCTGATCTTTGGCCGATTCAGCGCGGACCAGGAGCTGACCGCCGTGCGAGCAAGTGGCATCAGTCTCCTGTCGATCACGAGTCCCATTTTGTTGCTGAGCCTGGCGCTGTGCGCGTTGAGCGCGCTGGTAAATATGGATGTTGGCCCGCGTTGCCGCGTGCTTTACAACGGGATGATCACCAAAATCCGAACGGAACTTTTGGGCGTTTACCTTCCCGAAGGCCGCATTATACGCGCGGATATGCCCGGAACGCGAACCAACGGCTATCTCCTCTACATCGGAAAAAATCGGCAACGCCAATTGCGCGATGTGATGGCCTATCAACTCGAGCACGAGACCAATGTTATTGCGATTATCAAGGCGGACCGCGGGCGCTATGAAGTCGATGCGACGAACGGCATGCTCAATCTGTACCTTTTTAACGCCAAAATTTTGAGCATGAGCCAGGGCAAAGCAACACCCGCAGTCTCCGATCTCGTCGTTCACCTGGATTCCCGCCAATCTCAGAAAGGCAACCCGCGGCCACGGCTCAGCGACATGACCTTTGCCCAGCTTTGGGACGAGTTGCATGACGTGGAAAAGCGGTTCAGCCTGCCCCTCGCGCGCAACCTGACGACCAACGAACTGCGCGCAGTCAAGCAGCAACTGACGAAGGAACGGGTAGACATCACAACTCCGATTCGCGTGCATATTCATCGGCAGGTGGCATTTTCGTTCGCCTGTTTTGGGTTTACCCTGGTCGGAATTCCGCTGGGTATCCGGGTGCATCGGCGTGAGACAAACATTGGAATCGCGATCGCGCTGCTGCTGGCGGGCGTCTATTTCAGCATGGTGCTGCTGGGCCAATCGTTGGATACAAAGCCGCAGTACGTGCCATATCTTATCGTGTGGCTGCCGAATTTCATTTTTCAGGCGGTCGGGGCGGTGTTGTTGTGGCGGGCGAATCGGATGTGAAAGGGCGCAACTGAGGGGTCGTCGTTTTGGAAAATGTAGCACCCTGTGTAGCAGTTTGTAGCACCCTGGATCGCCATTTCGTACAAGCGGGCTAGGCAATGTAGTACTGTAGCACCCTGTACAGGGGGGAAAGGTATACCCTCTTGCTTGTCCCAACACCCGATGCTCATAAGGACCGTAATCTTAGAAGATAACCTAATCAACGACAGCGAGAACAAGTACGATTAGAAACAATTTGCGGTTGACGGAGTGGTCGCGTTGTTTTGGACTAAGCGAATGAAAAGATTGCTTCTGCTTCCCTTCTCCGTTGTTTGCCTTCTTTCGTTCGCTGTCCGAGCCGATGTTCGCCTGCCGGCATTATTTTCGGACAATATGGTCCTGCAACAGGGCATGGACTTGCCGGTGTGGGGCTGGGCGGATGACGGCGAAGAAGTGAAGGTGAGTTTTCGCGGGAAAACAGTCAAAGCGAAGGCCAAAGGTGGGAAATGGACCGTGAAGCTGGGGAAATTCAAAGCGGGCGGTCCGGATGCGCTTGTGGTCGAAGGAAAAAATCGGATTGAAGTAAAAAATATTTTGGTGGGCGAGGTCTGGGTCTGCAGCGGGCAATCGAATATGGAATTGGCGCTTAACAGCGCTTTTGAAGGCAAAGAAGAAATCGCTCGCTCCAGCAACAAACAGTTTCGTTTGTTTCACGTGCCGAAGACGAAGGCCAATGAACCGCTTGATGATGTGAAAGCGGAGTGGAAGGATTCCGGACCCGAGTCGACCCCATCATTTTCGGCGGTCGCCTATTATTTCGGTCGCGATTTACAGAAGGCGTTGAACGTGCCGGTCGGTTTGATTGAGACGTGCTGGGGCGGTTCGCCGGCGGAAGTTTGGATGAGTGAAAAGGTGCTGTCAGCGAACCCGGAATATAAGCGCGACATTCTCGACACGTATGTCGCAACGCTTCATAAGGAAGAAACGACCAACGCGAGGCCGCAACGGGTTTCATGGAAGCCGACTGAATTATACAATGGAATGATCGCGCCGCTGATTCCGTATGCGTTCAAAGGTGCGATTTGGTATCAGGGCGAGTCCAACGCCGGGCGAGCGGACCAATACCGGAGGCTGTTCGCAGACATGATTCGCAATTGGCGTCAGGATTGGGGCGAAGGCGATTTCACATTTCTGGCGGTTCAGTTGGCGCCCTACGACAAAGTGAAAAAACGTCCACTCGAAGCAATCCTGGAAAAGCCGGTGGAGAGCGATTGGGCAGAGTTGCGTGAAGCGCAGTTGCTGGCGACGAAAACATTGCCGAAAGTGGGAATGGCGGTGATCACGGATGTCGGCGAAAAAGATGACATTCACCCGAAGAAAAAAGAACCGGTTGGCGCGCGGTTGGCGCTGGCGGCTCGCGGAATCGCCTACGGCGAGAAGCTCGAATTTTCGGGACCGGTCTACAAAAGCATGAAGGTAAAGGACGGAAAAGCGATTCTCTCATTTACGCACGCGGATTCCGGATTGGAAGCGCGCGATGGCGAGTTGAAAGGCTTTGCGATCTGCGGGCCGGATAAGAAGTTCGTCTGGGCCAAAGCTGAGATCGATGGGGACAAAATAATCGTCAGCAGCGCCGAAGTTTCTCAGCCGATGGCAGTGCGCTACGGCTGGGCGGATTTTCCGGTCGTCAATTTGTGGAACAAGGCGGGTTTGCCAGCGACGCCATTTCGTACGGATGATTTTCCGATGATTATCACCAGGAAGTAGACGAGAGGCGCAGATTATGGACTGCGGTGGCAACCCCGAAAGCTTTCGGGGGACACCGCTTTCGTATCGGCGGACCGGGCCGCATGAGCCAAAGCGCCGTCGCCGCTCCGCTCTGCCGGCGCACTCCACGGTGGTGTACCTGCAAAAGGCCACTCTGACAGGTTGCTGGATCAGACCTTTCTTCGATGAACCTTGTGAAAAGCGGCCTGGTCGGTGGGCTTCACGATTAGTTCGTCGATGTTGACATGATGCGGCCGATTCGCGACCCAGACCAGGATTTCGGCAATGTCTTCGGCAACCAGGGGTTCAGTGCCTTCGTAAGGCTTTTGGGCGCTAGCAGCATCACCTTTGAAGCGCACGAGGGAGAACTCGGTTTCAGCGAGACCAGGATCGACCGTGCAGACGCGAATTCCCGTTCCATTCAGTTCCAAACGCAGCGTTCGGGTTATTTGCAGTTCGGCGGCTTTAGCGCCGCAATAGGCGGAGCCGCCTTCGTACGCCCAGCGCGAGGCATGGGAGCCGACGTTGATGATCGAGCTGCCGGGGTTGTCCATCATCAACGGAAGCGCTGCGCGCGTGACGCGCAAGAGCCCGAGCACGTTGATTTGCAGCATGATTTCCCAGTCTTCGTCTTTGCCTTCGGCGACCGTATCGAGGCCAAGCGCGCCGCCGGCGTTGTTGATTAGCACATCGAGCTTTTGCGAACCGGTCTCGGCGTTTTGGATTTTTGTTTTCGCCCAGGCCACGAAATCGTCAACACTCGGAGTCTTGCTGACGTCGAGGTAATGATAATGAGCTTCGGAAGCGCCAGCTTTTTGCGCCTGAGCCGCCACCGCGTCCAGACGTTCGACGCGGCGCGCGCCAATGAGCAGTTTTGCTCCTTCGGTGCCAAAGGCCACGGCCGCCGCCGCACCAAAGCCGCTTGAGGCGCCCGTGATCAAAATCCATTTGTCCTTCAATCGCGAATTCATGGCGAAATGGATACCACAGTGTGCTAAAGCCGCAACTGGAGAAGGATTCCAATCCTTTTTCCTGTCGCAGATGCCAAAATTCTCCCAAATTGCCTCATGGCATTAACGCCGCCGCTGTTAACATTATCCAACGTCACCAAGCGCTACGAATCGCCCGCCAGCGCGAATTCCCTGACCGTGCTCGATAATATTTCGCTGCAAATCGACCGCGGCCAATCTCTCGCCATCATCGGCCCCTCCGGTTCCGGTAAAAGCACGCTGCTCCAAATTATCGGCACTTTGGATCGGCCGAGCAGCGGCAAGGTTCAACTCGACGGGCAGGATTTAAACCAGCTCAACGACGTCGACCTCGCAGCCGTCCGCAATCGCAAACTCGGCTTCGTTTTCCAGTTTCATTACTTGCTGCCCCAATGCACCGTGATAGAAAATGTGTTGGTCCCAACCTTGGCCAAAGTGAAACAGACGTGGGTGGGGCGAGCGTCCCTGCGAGCCGACGGTAATGCGGAATCTGCTCCATCTGAACGGCTCGCGGGGACGCTCGCCCCACCGACTTCCACGGAAACTGCCGAAGCGCGTGCCAATCGCCTGCTTAAGCGCGTCGGACTCGCCGAACGGCTGAACCATCGCCCGGGCGAACTCTCTGGCGGCGAACGGCAGCGCGTCGCCGTCGTTCGCGCGCTCATCAATCAACCGGGGCTGTTGCTCGCGGATGAACCGACCGGCTCGCTCGACCATGCCTCGGCACTACAACTTGGACAATTGTTGGTTGAATTGAACAAGGAAGAAGGAGTGACGTTGATTGTCGTGACCCATGCGAAAGAGCTGGCGGCGAAAATGAAACGGGTCTTGGAATTGAAAGATGCTCACCTCCTTTCTGCAAACCAGGAGCCAACGCATGCGTGACAATGTTGACGATTCATGCCGCTCCTACGGAGCTGGGAGAATTTCAAGATCGCGCGCTGCTATAACCATGGCGCTCCTGACGGAGCTTGGCGCTGCGCACTCCGCCTTCCGCATTCCGCATTTGCAATGAACCTCCGCACTCTCACCCGCCGCAGCCTGCGCTTCCACGCCCGCTCAAATCTAGGCGTGCTGCTCGGCGCAATCATTGGCAGCGCAGCGTTGATCGGCGCTCTCGTCGTCGGCGATTCCGTGCGTGCGAGTTTGCGCGAACGGGCGCTGAGCCGATTGGGCTGGGTGAATCTGGCGATGGCGAGCGGAGATCGGTTCTTTGCCCAGAGCTTGGCGAGAGTCGAAAATCCCTGGATCGATGAGCCGAGACCCTCAGATCGCATGGCCGCCGCACTTCAACTTATGGGTTCCGCGGCGCGATCAGACGGCACGGCGCGCGCCAACAATGTCAACATTTTGGGAGTGGACGCGAATTTTGGGTTAACCAATCGTGTTCTTCGCGCAATTCCCGAAGGCTCTGTCGTGCTCAACCAGACTTTAGCTCAGCAACTGAATGCTCGCGTTGGCGACGAGCTTCGATTGCGAATCTCGAAGGCATCTGGACCATCTCAAGAGATCTCTGTTGCCCCTCGAAATCAGGCGACAATGGCCGTCCGAGTTACCGTTCGTGGGATAGCGGCGGCTCGCGATATGGGCGACTTCAGCCTTAGGGCAAGCCAAGCTCCGCCGCCTAATGCGTTTGTTCGATGGGACGAGCTTTCAAAACACGCGAATTTGGAAGGCAAAGCGAACATTCTTGCCTTAGGAGAAGTCGGGCTAGCTTATGATATGGCCCTCATTTCCGGTTGGAATGACAACCTGTATGCGCGCCTTCGCTCAGCGTTTGCACGTTTGTTTCATGCCCCTGCGGTGGGTGCGCCGCGCATCAAGCTCCCCACTGAAGACCAAATTCTCACTGCAAATAACATGCTGAAGTCGGCTTCGGGAGCGTCTTGTTACGGCATAAATCTGTCGATACCGGGTAGGGACAGAAGTGTGGAGATGCGCTCGGACCAGATCTTCATCAGGCCAGAATTCTCGAAAGCAGCAAGCCGACAAAACCCGAATATGCAATCAACTGCTCTAAAGGCCGGTTTCACAAGGGGAACCAAATCGACGCTCGCGGAGCCTACAAATCACACCGACATCCTCACGTACCTTGCGAACCTCCTCCAATTGGGCACGAACGCCACCCCCTATTCAATGATCACGGCCGCAGGCCTACCCTTCACGCCGCCGGACATGAAGGACGATGAAATAATTCTCACCCGCTGGCTGGCTGATGATCTTCATTCCTCGCCCGGCGATACCATCGAACTTTCCTATTTCCTGCCTGAATCCGGCGCGAAGTTACTCGAAGCGACGAATCGTTTTCGTGTTCACTCGATCGTGCCGATGGAGTTGCCTTGGGCTGACCCCACGCTCATGCCTGATTTTCCAGGCATCGAGAACACCAAGAGCACGGCGGATTGGGATGCCGGCTTTCCGCTTGTGTACAAGATTCGGCCGAAGGACGAAGCTTATTGGAAACAATATCGCGGAACGCCGAAAGCCTTCATCACGCTCGCCGCCGGACAAAAAATGTGGGCCAACCGATTCGGAAATTTGACCGCGATCCGTTTTCCGATCCCGCAAGGTGAGGATCCCGAGAAATTTCGCGATATGCTGGACAAAAAGCTTCTCGCCAGCATCAACCCCGCTGAACTCGGTTTCCATTTCGAGCCCGTCCGCGAACAGGCGCTCAAGGCCGCAAATCAATCGCAGGATTTTGGCGATCTCTTCCTCGGATTCAGTATCTTCCTCGTCGTCGCCGCATTACTGCTAATGGCTCTGCTCTTCCAATTCGGCCTCGAACAACGCGCGACCGAAATCGGCACTTTCCTCGCCCTCGGCTTCACTCCCAAACAAGTCCGACGGATGCTGCTAAAAGAAGGTACCATTCTGGCCAGTCTCGGCGGCCTTCTGGGAACATTCGCCGGCCTCGCCTATGCCAAAATGATGCTCTGGGGCCTCACCACGATCTGGCGCAGTGCCGTGGGAACCTCCTCGCTCTCGTTTCATGCGTCGCCTGTAACGTTGAGCACCGGATTGTCCGCCAGCATAGCGGTCTCAACGGTCACCATTGCGCTGGCCTTGCGCAAACAGGCAAAACGTCCCGCGCGCGAACTGCTGGCTGGAGAAGTTCAAAGTCCAAAGTCCAAAGTCCGAAGTCTCGGGAAATGGATCGCAATCGCCGCCGGTCTACCTGCCATCGGCATCGTCGTTTGGGCGCTGGCATCGAGAGAAACTTCCAACGCGGAAGTCTTTTTCGGCGCCGGCTCCCTATTGCTCATTGCTGGCCTCGGCTTCTCGGCGGCATTGCTGGCAATAACCGCGCGCAAAACTGGCTCGTATACTCTGACAATCACCGGCCTCGCCGTTCGCGGTACCGTCCGCCGACGCACGCGCAGCCTCGCCACCATTGCCCTGCTCGCCAGCGGCTCATTTCTCATCGCAGCCATCGGCGTCTTCCGCCTCGATGCGAATCTCAACGCGCTGGAAAAAACTTCCGGCACGGGCGGCTTTGCTCTGCTCGGAGAGAGCACCATGCCCATTGTTCAAGATCTGAATAGCACTTCAGGCCACGAATTTTTCGGCCTTGGCGAACGTGACTTGCAAGGCGTCAGCTTCGTTCCGTTTCGCGTCCGCGACGGCGACGAAGCCAGTTGCCTGAATCTCAATCGCGCCCAAAAACCGCGCATTCTGGGCGTGAAACCTGACATGCTCAACGGTCGCTTCACTTTCGCTAGCACTGCAAAGGGCCTCGACCTCAAGAAAGCGTGGGAACTCCTTCATCCCCCCTCCCCATCCGATGGGGAGAGGGCCAGGGCGAGGGATTCCGTGGACGAAATCCCCGCCATCGCCGACGCCAACTCTATCGAATGGGCCCTCGGGAAAAAACTCGGCGACACTCTCGATTACACCGACGAACACGGCCACACCTTCAAGCTCCGCCTCGTGGGCGCGCTCGCGAATTCAATCCTTCAAGGAAGCCTGCTCATTGACGAAGCCGAATTCACCAAAAGATTCCCAGGCGAAAGCGGCTACCGAATGTTCCTGCTCGACGCGCCCACAAATTCCATCTCCCAGGTCTCAGCCACGCTCTCCCACGCAATGCAGGACGTCGGCCTTGAATTGACACCCACAGTCCAGCGTCTGAATGCTTTTAATGCCGTGCAAAATACGTATCTCGGCACATTTCAAATTCTTGGCGGTCTCGGACTGCTGCTCGGCAGCGCGGGTCTTGGCATCGTCGTGCTGCGCAATGTTCTGGAACGTCGCGGCGAACTCGGCCTTCTCACCGCCGTCGGCTTCAATCGGCGTTCGCTGCAAAACCTGATCCTCGGCGAACACGGTGCGTTGCTCGCTCTCGGCCTGGGCATCGGCGTTCTCTCGGCAGCCGTCGCCGTTTTGCCGGCTCTCTTATCTCCGGCGATGCATTTGCCCTGGCGTTCGCTAAGTCTGACGCTTGGCGCGGTTCTACTGGATGGATTACTTTGGACGTGGCTGGCAACGCGTTACGCCCTGCGCGGCAATTTGCTGGCGGCGTTGAGGAATGAGTAAGCGTAACACGTAAAACGTAAGATGAACAAAACGATCGTTTTTTCGAAGGTTCTCTCGATCCTCTGGATCAGCGGGCTGACTTTTTCTAGCTCGGCGCAGACGCTGTACGAAAACAATTTTGAAAAAGAACAAATCGGCAAGGTCCCTGAGGATTTTCTTGTCCTCGATGGCGGCTTCAACGTGAAAGAAGAAGCCGGAAACAAATTTCTCGAACTGCCCGGCTCTCCGCTGGACAGCTATTCTGTCCAGTTCGGCCCGACCGAGTCCTCAAACATCGTCTTCTCCGCCCGAATCAAAAGCACTGCCAAAGGCCGCCGCTTTCCGACGTTCGGCGTCGGCCTCAATGGCATCGCCGGTTATCGGCTTCAACTCTCTCCCGCAAAAAACTCGCTTGAACTCTACAAGGGCGACACTCCAAAATCCAACGCCCCCTTCAATTGGAACTCGGGCCATTGGCTTAACTTCCGGTTGCAAATCCGCGCGACAAATCCGGGCGAATGGAAGATCGAAGGAAAAGTCTGGAGCCCCGAAAATCCGGAACCCTCTGCGTGGACGATTTCTTTCGACGAAAAAGAGGAACCGATCTCAGGGCGCCCTTCAGTCTTCGGCAGCCCTTTTGCAGGAACTCCAATTCAATTTGACGATTTACGTGTGGAGCGAATTTCGACTAAACTGTGAGCGCATCCTCTGTACGGTTAGTAATTTGGAAATCCAAGCCTTTTGACTTTTTAACCATGACGACATAAACTTTGGCTATGACGATTACGTTGCCCGATCTACCAGAGACTGCTCAGTTGTCGTCAGATGAGATGCGTTTGGAATTGGCCTGCGCGCTTTACGCTCGTGGTCGTGTAGGAAAGGTCGTAGCAGCGGATATGGCAGGAGTAGACATTTTTACCTTTCAACGCGCCCTGCACGATCGAGACATCCCACTGTACACAGAACGGATGTTGGAGACGGATTTGCAAACTTTGAAAGAACTCTTTCCCCGGTGATAGTTGTTGCCGACACCTCGGTGTTGATCAACTTGTGCCGGGTTGGGCAACGCGATTTGTTCTAACGTTTGTTTGGAGAAGTTATTATTCCGCGAGAGGTCGCCGCTGAGTTTGTGCGGCTCGTTTCGTCCACAGCTAAATTCACGGGCTTGTCTTTGCCAGAGGGTATTCGGCAGCAAAATGCGACAACCGTTCCGCCTCTCCTGCAATCCGCTACAGGCTTGGACCCCGGCGAATTCGCGGCGTTAGCTCCTGCTGTTGAGATACATGCCGATGCTGTGCTCGTGGATGAACGCATTGGGCACGAATTCGCGCTCAAGCTTGGTCTTCGTCCCCTTGGCGTCTTGGGTATACTCCTTCGCGCGAAATCGTCCGGTTTGCTTTTGGAAGTCCGCCCGATATTGGAGGACCTTCAGAAAAATGCAGGTTTCTGGGTTTCACAATCCTTGCGCGAACAAGTACTTCGACTCGCAGGCGAATGCAGCTGAAATCCGCTTGAATTTGACGAACAAGCGCTTTGCGCACAATTCGGCCGTCGAGAATGACGTAGGCTGGCTCACGGTCCCCGATGAACCCTCAAGAATTTCACATCCTCGCTTGAATTCGTGTTCAAGGTAACAACAGAACCGGTCGCCACCAAATCATTCACGAACACAGTCCAATCCGCCAAATTTGGCGACGCTTCCAGCCGATACGTCTGACCCGGCACAGATTCCCACGTCACGCTGAGTTTCGCGCCGTCTTGCGAGATAGATGTGAATCGAAAAGCCTTGTCATAGGGGTTCCCAAAAACCATGAACACGGGCAAATGATCGGACGCGACCATGTCATCGTTCGTTTGAAGCGGCGGAGTGGGCGGCGGATTCGTCAGCAAATCCGTGCGAAAAACCTCGCTGCTGACGATATTCGAAAACAACAGTCCGCAAGGCATGATGTAATCATAGCGCTTATTGAGACCATTGGTCGCCTGGATTGAATGTGTAAGGTCGCTGCCACTGATAGGATTTACTGGGGTCGTCAATTGCAAACCCGTTTCCGGGTTGACCAATCGCTCGATGCTGTGCGGATGGCTTGATGGCGGACGATTGATGTCTTCATTCATATCCCCGCTCAAAACGTAGGGGTGAAAGCTTGCGTTCGTCGCCAGAAAAACGGTTGTAATGAAATTCGACACCGCGCTCGCCTCCGCCGCGCGCCTGGCCGAACTGTCCGTGTCCTGCGCCGATTTCAAATGCACCACAAAGACATGCAGCGGCTGCGGAAAATTCGGCACCGCAATCTGCGCCTCGAACAGATCCCTCGTGAAATTCGCATTCGTGTAACCGAATGGATTGAGATCAGCGCCATGCAAATAGCTCTTCGATCCAATAATCGGAAACCGGCTTGCCACGCCGCTGCGAATGAAACCATCGGTGGCAGAATTGTCCGCCAGATAATATCCCGGCAAAAATGCCGCGATAAAATTCGTCATCTCGTATGTAAACTGGTTCGGAATCTCATTCAGCGTGATGATGTCAGGATTCAAATATTGGAGTTCGCGCGCAATGGCCTGGACTTGCAGCGAGTTCGTCGTCCAAGTGGTCGCGCCGTTCCCTTCCATATTGTAAATCACGTAAGACAGCGCCGGAAACTGGTGCGCCACCGCGTTCACCGCCAAAGTGGCTGGCAGGCTGTTCGTCGAGCCGCCGTTGTTGCGGACCGTCACTGTGTACGTCCCGGTTTGATTCGGTGTGACGCTGAATAGGCTGAAGGTTGAATCGGTCGCTCCAGGAACAATTGCGCCATTGAATCGCCATTGGTAAGTCAACGGCGGATCGCCGTCAGCTTCCACCGTGAACGCGACGTTCGCGCCTTCATTGACGATCTGGCTTTGAGGCTCGCCTGTAATCGTCGGCGGTTCACTGAACGGAACGACCATCAAATTTGCGGAGTCGCTATTCGTCGAGCCGAACGCGTTTGTAACCGTGACGCTATACGGTCCCGCGTCATTCGTAGTTACCGCCGTCAAGGTCAGCGAAGAATCCGTCGCGCCATCCAAATTCGTTCCGTAGAACAGCCATTGATAACTCAACGGCTGCGCGCCAATCGCCGTCACACTAAATGTCACATTCGAACCTTCGATCCCCGTCTGGCGCTGCGGTTGAACCGTAATAACGGGCGCCGATGGCGGGACGACATCAACAAAGCTCGTTCCCACGCGAAGATCATCGAGGAACAGTGTTCCCATGCCATCTCCACTCGACAACGATTCGCGTAGCGCAAATGTGCTAATAGTTAAAGTGGAAGCAACGTCCGTTGCTGTGGTGCTCGGATCAGTTTCGTCAGCAGGATTCAGCCACAACGTGCTCGTGGCGTTGCTCGGCGCATAACGAGTCACCAGAACATAATCTGTGTTTAGACTGAGATTCGAGCTAACAACCGCAAAATTGGAATTCGTTACATTCCCCACCCCGACATGAAAGAACCCAGCCTGAACGCCATTAGTTGTGGCAAAAATTTTGTCTCGAAACCCCGTCGCCGTGGCATCTTTGAAATGCGCAAAATAAGTTCCCGCACCCGAAGGCAGCCCGGCAAAATTCACCGTGAATCTCGCATAAAGCAAAACGTTCGTTGTCGCCGGATACGGCTGGCCTGCCAACTGAGCACTGATGTCCTCCGTATTGGTTTGGGAAATCAGGACCCTGCCCGATACTACCTGCACCTGGCCGGTCGTGGCCCCGCTGTGCGTTATCCAAACGCCTGCACTGTTGGTCACAATCGAACCATTCGGGTAATCAAACGAATCGAAAAAAATCGTTGAAGCTTCCGAAAATGGCGCGTAATGGAGGATTAGCACCGCCAACCCGGCAAATATCAGTTTTCTCACGTTACTTCTCAACAACTCAAGCCGAATGGCCCGTGCTTGTGGTGAACGGTCGCATAGAACTTGCCAAAATAAAAGAAAATTGCTCTCGGATCGGCAATGAAAGATCGGTTTCTGGCTCTCCTCGAAGCAGAACAAATAATAATCGGTTATTGGTCGTTTTTCGTTGCAATTCCGGCGAAATAAGTTCGGTATAAACCCGATGCAAATCCCCGCCCGATGTGTGGCCTTTACTCTCATTGCCAGCGCGCAGCTTCAAGCACAGACCTTCACTTTCACCACCCTGGCCGGCGGCACAGCCGGAACAAACGACGGCGTTGACGGCGCAGCCCAGTTCGATTTTCCTGCAGGCATTGCGGTGGACAACCAGGGCAACCTTTTCATAGGCGATACTTCGAACAACACTATTCGCAAGGCAACACCCGTTGGCGATGATTGGGTCGTCACAACCATCGCGGGCGTTCCTGGTTTCGGAGCGATTGGCGGCACAAACGATGGCCCCATGCCGACGGCCCAATTCTATCGCCCTGAAGGAGTTGTCGCGGATGGGAATGGCGACTTGTTCGTCACTGACAACAACAACAATACTATCCGCCAAATCACTCTTGATGGGGTAGACTGGATTGTGAGCACCATCGCCGGTTGGGCTGGTGCGAGAGGCTCTGTCGATGGCACGAACAGCGACGCGCGGTTTTGGGGTCCAAGAGGAATCGCCATGGATCGCACTGGAAATCTTTACGTGGCAGATGCCTCAACGTTCGTCATTCGCAAAATTGCACACATCGAGACCAATTGGGTCGTTACCACAATCGCGGGGCTCGCCTTCGATTACGGGTTCGCCAATGGCACAAACAGTAACGCCCGATTCAATTTTCCCTTCGGACTGGCGATCGACCCGAACACAAATATTTTTGTCGCGGATTTCGCGAATCATGCCATCCGCAAAATTCGCCCCATCGGCACGAACTGGGTCGTGACCACAATCGCAGGCGACGGAAATATCGGGCACGCCGATGGCACCAATTTACACGCTCAGTTCAACTTCCCGGCGGATGTCGCTCTCGACAAAGACGGAAATCTTTATGTCAGCGACCAATCCAACAATACCATTCGCAAAATGACCCCCGTCGGCACCAATTGGGTGGTCAGCACCATCGGCGGAGTCGCCCTCGCGCAGGGCACGAACAATGGGCTCGGAACGAATGCCCACTTCAACAAGCCGTGGGGCCTGGCCGTTGACGGGCCAGGCCATTTATTCGTCGTTGACCATTCCAATCAAACCATTCGCGAAGGCGTTCCAACCTCGAGCACTGCTCCCACATTGAAAATGAATCGAACCGGCACGAACGTCCTGCTCTCATGGTCCCTGGCCGCAAGTGGATTTGTCCCGGAATCGAGCAGCACGCCTTCGAGCGGAGCTTTATGGACCCGAATCACGAATGGAATAGTGATTTCCGGAAATTATTTCTGGTTCACAAATGATGCGAATGGCACTCAAGCCTTTTACCGCCTTCATGGCGCCGGTCCGTAACACTCAGCACCTTAAACCACAATTTCCCCGGACCAATTTCATCTTACTCGTCATTTCAATTCCTCACCTGTTGCGGCCTGATCCGACTGGAGAAAAGTTTTGACCAACTCGCCCTCACCGCAAACAATCATTCCTGGAAACCTCTTAAACCATCGCTCTTCCGGAACCTTTGGTTCCTCAGCCGGCCAGTCAGCCAAAAGTCCAAGTTGTTCGACTGAAATGTAGCGGTCCTTGATGCGTTTCAACAAATGCAGCCACAACTCGCGCGGCAGGTTTTGTCGCCGAATACGTGGCACAACTATTCACCGTAAAAGCCGCGGGTAATCTCGGTCTTCAATCTTTCCACTTCAGCAGGATCTTCTGCATCCACCATCCGTTGTGCCAAGTCAGACAATTCCTTCCCCGAAAGCTGACGCTTGCGCGCCAATTCGAATGCGAATTCCAATACCCGTGATTGTTCTTCACGGAATAAATGCATGATTTCCTCAATGACTTTCGCTGCTGTCATTGACCCAAACTTAGTTGGAATTCAAATCGCAAGCAAATTCAATTTCATGCGCGCAGCAGTAACGAAATGCAACCATCGAGCGCTATCTTCTTAGGTGAATCAAAGCATTCGCCGCGCCCACCGCCGGGCTTTCGCGCCCGCGCCATTCTTAGCCAGCAGAGCAAGACTTTGTCGCGTGTGCTGCCGCACGTATTCCGGCGAATTTCTCAAATACTCGCCTGTCGCGCTCAACCGAATGCTCTCAAAGCCCTCGGTTGCTTCCTGGCTTCGCGCATCCTCGTTGGCCTCGCGCATTCGAATCACCCAACGCATAACCGCGCACAGCGGCGCTAATGAAGTTTCGCCTTCCAGCTCTTCAATCAATTTCTTCGCTGCTTTGGTATCTCCCAGATTCGCCTCCAGCCACGCCAGGCGCAGTTGAACGCGAATTCGATCGCGTCCGTCTGTCTGCCGAAGCGCCTCGTGACCGATACTCAGCGCGTCCGCATCCAACCCCACCATCCAGTGCCCCATCTTGGAACAATCCTGTATCACCTTGGACCAGCCTGGTTCAGCTAAGACCCCGCTTGGACGAGGCTTCCGCTTCGAATATCCGCATTGTGAGTTTGATGGAACGAAGGTTGCTGACTTGAAGCATCGAATGTCTGAACAACGCTATGAAAACAGCCCAGCCCTGCAATAGGGGCAACCAACGCCTATAAACTGAAGTAATTTTATGCCCTCTTTTGTCTATGTCGCCAGGGAAACGGCCTCGGGCCGCGAGATTCGGAGTTCCGTCGAAGCCGCCACTGAACAGGCCGCCATTGCGGCGCTCCTCAACCGCAACATGCTGGTCGTCTCCATCCAGGAGAAGATCGGTAAAAAGGGCAAAACCGGGGGCGGTAAAGTCGCCCTTATCGATTTGGTAATATTCACCCGCCAACTGGCGACCATGATTGACGCCGGTCTTGCCATGGTTCAGTCACTCCAGGCGCTCGCCGAGCAAACGACCAACAAGGTCATGCGTGACATCATCAAAGACGTGTGCACGCGCGTTGAAGGTGGTGACAGCTTCTCCGATGCTCTCCAGAAACATCCCAAAGCCTTCAACCGGCTTTACGTTTGTATGGTGGCAGCCGGCGAAAAGGGCGGTTTGCTGGCCGAAATTCTCGCGCGATTGGCCACCTATCTTGAAAATTCCAACCGGCTGCGCAAAAAGGTCAAATCCGCCATGATGTATCCAACCGTCGTGACCGTCGTGGCCATCCTTATCACCATTTTCCTCCTCATCAAAGTCGTCCCGGTTTTCGGCGAAATCTTTGCCAGCTTCGGAGCAGAGCTTCCCGGGCCTACTCAGGCGCTGATTAACATCAGCAATTTTGTCAAACGTTACATCATCTTCCTCATCGTTGCTGGCGGCGGCACTGTTTACGCCTGGCTTTATTTCATCAAGACCCCTGTCGGAAGGCAATTCTGGGATACTCGCCGAATCAAGCTGCCCATCTTTGGTTCTATTGCTCACAAGATTTGTCTTGCGCGCTTTACCCGCACCCTCGCATCTCTGATCCGCTCGGGCGTGCCGATTCTGGAAGTGCTCCAAATCGTTTCGCAGACGGTCGGCAACGTCCTTATGGAAAAGGCGATTAAAACTGCCGCGGTGGACATCGAACGGGGCGAAAGCATCTCGCAAGCTCTTGGCAAACATCCCGTTTTTCCCTCGATGATCATCCGCATGATTACCGCCGGTGAACAAACCGGCAAAATCGATAACATGCTCGAACGCATCTCCGACTTCCTCGACGAAGAAATCGAAACCACCCTCTCCGGACTGACCGCCCTCATCGAACCGATCTTGATTGTCTTCCTGGGTGTCGTCGTCGGCGGCATGGTCATTTGTATGTTCCTGCCGATCTTCAAGATGCCGGAAATCGTCAGCAAACGCTGATTAAGAAGTCAAAGCGTTGAAGCGTTAAAAAACACTACAACGACAAATTTGAAAACGCTGGTCCAGGAATGGACCAGCGTTTTACTTTTTGGGTCTAAGGTTCGCACTACCTGCAGATTCGGGGATTCGCACATTACTGGTCTTAGCGGCCAATCCTTTTACCCTTCCGTTTTAACGCTTCACCGAATCCCTCTTGCCCGCCTTCCCCCGCTGCAATAGGCTGAGCGCGAATGGCAAAAGTGCTCTTAGTGGACGACGATCTGACGATGGTACAGATGGTCGCCGAGCTTCTCCGCCAGGAAGGGCACGAAGTTTTTCCCTTCACGAACGGGAACGCCGCACTTTCTGCTTTAACCGAACACTCGCCCGAACTGGTCATCACGGACCTCTATTTCGACAAAACCCGCGCCCACGGCCTTGAAATTCTCGAGAAGGCGCGGGAGTTGAACCCTCCGGCAGTCGTCATTGTTATTACCGGCTTTGGCACAATCGAGACGGCGGTCGATGCCATGAAAAAAGGGTCTTTCGACTACCTCGAAAAACCATTCAAAGTGGACGCGCTCAAACTATGCGTTCAACGAGCGCTTTCCTACACCGCCGCAATTACCGAATCCGCCTATCTTCGCAAACAATTACGGAAGACCTATCAATTCGGCCAAATCATCGGCGCCGCTCCCGGCATGCGCGAAGTATTCCGAATGATCGAGCGCGTTGCTGATACGGACAGCACCATTCTCATCCTCGGCGAAAGCGGCACGGGCAAAGAACTCGTTGCACGCGCCCTGCATTTCAACAGCCGCCGGCAACTTGCCCCGTTTGTCCCGATCAATTGCAGCGCCTTGCCCGAGAATTTGCTGGAATCTGAACTGTTCGGCCATCGCCGTGGCGCTTTCACTGGCGCAATCAACGACAAAAAGGGCCTGTTTCAGGAGGCGGACGGCGGGACGATCTTCCTCGATGAAGTGGGCACCATGCCTCCTTTGCTCCAGAGCCGCTTATTGCGCGTGCTCCAGGAGCGTGAAGTCAGGCGCGTGGGCGACAACACTTCTGTTTCCGTTAACGTGCGAGTAGTCGCCGCGACCAACGAATCGCTCGAGAAACGCATCAAGGAAGGCACCTTCCGCGAAGACCTGTATTATCGTCTGAACGTAATTCCCATTCAATTGCCCAGCTTGCGGGAACGTCGTGAAGATATTCCTTTGCTGGTCGCGCATTTTCTTAAGGGAAAAACCAATCCTCGTTCCGGCAAAGCCTTTCAGTTGACTCGCCAGACAATGGACCTGCTCTCCGTTCACAACTGGCCAGGCAATGTTCGCGAACTGGAAAACGCGATTGAACGCGCTGCAACTTTGTGTGAAAGCGATATCATCCAGGCCAGCGACCTCCCGCCAAACGTTGCGGCTGGCGCGAAAAATTCCGACAGCGCCGATGCTGGAATCGCTGCCACGCTTCCATCGGTGCCCGAGACTGCTCTTTATCCTCTGCATGCCACTGATCGACCTTCGACGGCAGGCTCGCCCGAGTCCGCGCAAATATCGCTCGCACAGACCGTCTCTCTCAAAAATTATCTCCGCGAACAGGAACAAGCGTATCTCAATAAAGTGATGCAACAATGCGAAGGCGATAAAGAGAAGGCCGCGTTAATACTCGGTGTTAGTCTCGCGACGCTGTATCGGAAACTCTCCGGCGAAGACGCCAAAGAGTGACTCAACGCAGCCGACCAGGAACTGCAATGGAGGCTCCGGAACCCTACGTTTATCGCGTCGATGAACGCGACGGAAAGTTCGAAGTCTTGGATGACTTGAGTAACGTGGTCTTGGTTTGCCAGGACGAGGCCAGCGCTACGAATTACGCGGCTCTCCTGGGCGAAGCTTGCCAGCGCGGCTATAAGATGGGCTACCGCGACGGCAAAAAGCTCGGAATTCGCAGTCGGAAGAACTAGGCCGTCTGCAATTCGCGCACGATAAACTGGGCAAACTCCTCGTGGAAATGTGGCGGAATCCGCGCTTTGAATCGAGCCTGCTTTCCGTTGTAATTCCGCTCGATTACCTGACCGACCTCGTGCAAGCGGGCCACAACCTCGGGCTTGTCGTGTGGCACGGCAAATTCCATAAACTCACGAATCGGTCGCAGCTGGCTGCTCAATTCCGCCAGCAAATTCGAGATGCCTTCGCCGCGGGTCGCTGAGATCGCAACCGCATTTGGATGTCGTTCAGTGAAGCGACTGAGCAAATCGCGGTTACCCTTCAGTTGGTCCACTTTGTTGATGACCATCAACGTTGGTTTGCCATCGGCCCCGATTTCTTTGAGCACGGCATCCACAGCTTGAATCTGGTCTTCGGCCTGCGGATGGCTGGCATCGACAACGTGCAGCAACAAATCCGCCTGAACAACTTCTTCGAGAGTCGCTTTGAAAGCTTCTACCAGACCATGTGGCAATTTACGAATGAAACCGACTGTGTCCGTCAGCAGCACGTTCTGGTTGGTCGGCAGCCGCAAACGGCGTGTGGTTGGATCCAGCGTCGCGAATAATTTGTCTTCCGCCAAAACTTCCGCACCGGTCAACTTGTTTAGCAACGTGGATTTGCCGGCGTTCGTATAGCCAACGATCGAGGCCAGCGGCCAATTATTTCGCTGGCGCCCATGGCGTTGAGTGGAACGCTGGCGGCGCACAACCTCCAATTCGCGTGTGATTCGAGCGATGCGATCCTGAACCCGCCGGCGGTCCGTTTCCAATTGCGTTTCACCTTCACCACCACGCATGCCGATACCACCTTTTTGGCGCGACAAGTGGCCCCAGTAACGCGTCAGTCGCGGCAGCAAGTGCTGCAACTGGGCGAGTTCGATCTGAAGTTTGCCTTCTTTCGTGCGAGCGCGTTGGGCGAAAATATCGAGAATCAAGGAAGTGCGATCCAGAATCTTGCAGTTAAAGACCTTCTCCAAATTGCGGCTCTGGGCGGGCGAAAGTTCATCGTCGAAAATAACCGTGTCTACATCGGCCTTCCGGCAATGTTCAGCGAATTCGTCAGCTTTGCCTTTGCCGATAAATGTGGCCGCGCACGGCATCGCCATTTTTTGCAGGCCATCACCAATGACCTGGCCGCCGGCGGTGGTGGCCAGCTCAGAAAGCTCCCCTAATGAATCGCGGATATCCCAACCGTTGCGTGATTTTAATTCTACTCCTATCAGAAAGACTCGTTCAGTCTTTCGGTCCCTCGTCTCAATTAATGCTTTCAAATCTCTGTGTCTGCTTGGCGCAATATCCTATTATTTCCGTCCTGCAGACTACCACAGATTTGGCAGGACAGGAAGCAAAGATTTTCACAGGCAGACTTATTGAAGGGCTCGGACCTTCGAGCAAACGAAAGGTGTCGAAAGCCAAACCCAAGTGGACATGCTACAAATCGGAATTGGATGCATTGCTGGCAATTAGCTGGCGAGCCCATCCGATCGCGTCCGGATATTCATGCGTATCCAGTACGTATTCTTGACCCCGGGCCGTGCTTCGCAAGACTGTTTCCTTACCCTTTCTGGTAAACGCACCCACATCGGGGTGGTAGCTTAAGGGTGATCGCCCCTTGCGAGGATAAAGCCAACCGGGTAGTCGCCAGTAGCTTCTTCCCCGACCTTCAGGATCAGTGAGTCGCAGCGCCTCGTCGTAGCGACGAAACGCACCAGCTCCAGGTATGTCGTAGCTGCGCCCACCAATTCTCAAATTGTCGCTCGCAATATAAACTGTGCCGAAGCCACCATAAAAGTGGAGGTGATCGGCCGCCCAAGGAATCTTGGAAAAAGGGCGTCCTCCAAGGTTGAGCACGGCACCGATCTGGAGCCAGCCGAAAATAACGTGTAGATTGCGCGCCGAAGGCCTAAAGCCGTACTTACCATCTCGAATCTCGACGTCTTTGAACCAACCGAAAAACAAAAACAAATCTCCGACCGTGACGCCGCGGTTGCGCAGGTGAGCCTCGGAGGCTCCCGCTTGGCCAAAAATCGGTCTCCATCCATGCATGCGTTTTCGCGCTGTGCGGCGTAGGTCCGGATCGAGATGCACGCATCGAGTTCGCCTGAGACGCCGACCTGTCAAATCTTCGACAATCTTGCCGAATGAATGCCGACCGAAATCCAAATCATCGTAGGTGATTTCGCCTTGAGCACCACTAGGGATTGGGAGGGAAACAAGCGAGTCGCCCAAAATCGGACTCGCAATGCCTCCGGATTTGATGCCCGAATCAACGCCCTTTCTGCTTAGAATGATTCTCATTAAGAACGCTGCACTGTTTTACACGCCATCAATGCGGAACCGGAGGCGCACATGCATTCGATGCACGATTTGACATTGCGCTGACCCGCTCTTCACTTCGTGTGTTTTTTCATTGAATCCAACCTCGTCTTGGCTTCGCTTACCAATCGCTTCAAGTCGCCGAGCTTCTCGATGGTCAGAATAACTATGCCTCCTCCTATCACGTTGCCGTCGATGACCGCGCTTAGCCCTCTTCGGAAGGGATCTTCAAGGAGCGAGACAGTCATGTTGCATCGCGTGCGGTAAACAGCTTCGAACTTTTCCAACTCAATAATGTTCTTGTCGAGAGTAGACAATTGGTCGATCGCTTTCACGAGCGAATCGATTTCGTCATAATCAATCTGCGGATGGCTACCGTGCTCCGCAGTGATGAAGAACTCAATCCCGCGCACCAAATCACCAGTATTGATATCCAGGTAGCCAATTGCTCGGATGCGTATTTCTCCTCCTTCATTGCCGCTAATTGTGCCGATCTCTGAAGAGCCCCTAACAACAACTATACCAGCCTTCCCTTGAAGGGCCTCAAGTTTCGTTTCCAATTGTCGGTGCTCTGAAGCATTGGTTTGCGCAATTACGTGCGTCGCAAGGCCGAAGATCCAAAGGAAAATAGTGAATGCCATTATATGTCTTTTCATAATCTCGTGTGAAATGCCTCCCCTGGTGACATAGGCATAAGTGTTTTGAAAACTTATCCGGTTGGAACGGAGGAAAGCGCCAGGAACCGCTCGTATGCGGCATCCCAGAAACCCGCATGTGGGATGATCGCTTCGAGCTTAACCGAGCGGCGCACGATTTCGCGCGCTTCGTCCAGCGTCTTGACATGGCCAAGGGTCAACGCCTGCACCATCACGTTGCCAATAGCGGCCGCATTCTGCGACGCAAGAATTGCGGGAATGCCGAGCGCGTTCGCCGTGAAATGGTTCAACATGTTATTCGAGGTGCCGGGAAGAATATAAAGCCGGCTGATTTTTGAGGCTGTGAAAGCCTCGATCTCTCGAAGGGTCTTTCGATAAGACAAAGCAAGGCTTTCTAGAACGCAGCGGGCGATCGAGCCAGGCTTCCGAGGTATAGGCTGATCCGTTTCCTGGCAATACGCCTGAATCTTCAATGGCATATCGCCCGCTTCAAGAAACCGCGGGTCGGTCGGGTCGATCAAGCACTCAAAAGGATTTGCCGGACCAGTAAGATGCATCAGCAAATCGATGTCCATATCCCGCTGGTTCTCTTTCCAGAAACGCATGCATTCATCAAGAATCCACAACCCGGGCGCCGGCTTATAAAGGTGAACCGTGCCGCCGTAGCCTGCTTCATTCGTAAAATTCAAGGTCCGACTCGCCTCATTAATCAGCGGAATTGGAAGTTCGGTGCCGATAGTCGCAACACTGCCCGGCTCAAGGTAGGCCCACGTCTCGCCTGGACGAATTGGAAGCGCAACCAGAGAGGCCGCCACTTCATGGGAACACGAAGCGATGACGCTGGCGTGGCCTAAACCAGTCTGCTTGCCAATTTCGGGGCGAAGCTCTCCAATCCGAGTCCCTGCATGGACGAGCGGAGGAAACAGTTTTGCGGGAACGCCCACAGCATCAAGCAATCGTTCCGACCAGGCCTTGGTGACTGGATTATAAAGCTGCATCGTGCTGGCCAGCGACATCTCGACCCGAGGCACGCCCGCCAAAAGAAAATTGAACGCGTCCGCAACTGGCAACAAATGACTCGCCCGGCGCAATCGCAGCCACTTTTCCGCCCCCAACTGGAACAGAGTGTTCGTTGGCATCTGTTGAACGCCGGTCTCGTCGTAAACGGTCTCCCAATCGACCTTCGAAAAGACCTTCTTCATTCCATCTTCGGAACGGCGATCGCCGTGGTGATAGGTCGGCGTAATCAGAGAGCCATCGGAGCCGAAAAGCAGGTAGTCTGCGCCCCACGAGTTGCAACTGATGCTGTCAATATTCTCCTCGTAACCTCCGATCAATCTGAGGCCCTCGATGGTTTCCTGATAAAGCTGAGGAACATTCCATTGCAGCGAACCATCTGCTTCAATCGGCGCATTAGGAAAATGGTGAGCTTCGCTTATCAATAGCTCGTCCTTGCGCAGGGTGCCGAACACGATGCGTCCGCTGTCCGCACCCAGATCACAAGCCACGTAGTGATTATCCATAAACCAGTAGGATTAGTGCATTTGTCGTGCCCTCCATCAACAAAGCCTCCATATCGCGGCCGGGAATATAGCCCAGACACGATCCGGAGGCTGGGTTGAGCGTCAGATGGGCAGAGGGGCGGCTCAAAAACGCGAAAAGAGGCCTCTGTGCTGCCGCCTGCGGCGATGGTGTACCAAATTGGAACAGGCTTGTGTTATTCCTGAGAAAGCCGTTGCTGCGGAGCGCCAAGAGCTGGCATGTGCTTTTTTTCAACCAACGCCGCCGCCAGCGCATAAAAGCCTCTCGCAACCAATTGCCTCCCGGCTTCGTTAAGGTGCCCGCCATCTCTGGTGTAGCTATCGCACAGTTTCTGGCATGTCTTGTTCCGATATTGGAATGTGCAAACCTTGCCATCCAAACCGTGGGCCTCGATGTCGGCAATGTCGAACAGGACTCGGCCATTCTGGCGCGTCCACTCCCGCAGACGCTCGTTAAATGCATCGCGCAGAAAATTGTCGGTATCCTCGTTTGTCATCAACGGCATCGTCGTATAGACAAACACCGTCTGCGGAAATGCAGCTTCCAGATTCGTCATCGAATGCAGGTAATATTTAAAGCTCGCGCGCTGATCGATGTAGCACAACTTGTTCATCGCGATATTAGTCGTCGGAAAATGCCAACCATTGCTGACACAAGAGTCAAATCGATCAAACTTTGCCTTCCAACCCGGATTGCCCCGGTTGTGTTCGTAAATCACTCCGCCTTGCGTCTTAGTGGAAGCGGTCTTCTCTGCTGATTCGCCATGAAACGCATAAAGCTCTTTGTCCATCTCGTGAAGGTCACTAATTCCGTCCATCATATTTGCGCCTACTGAAGCGTGGGCGAAATACCATTTTAGCCGCCCAATCTTCTCAATGGTCGCTTTTGGATTATTGGTCCCTGAAACGCACTCCGCATAGCCGATGCGAATTGATTTTTCCTCTTCGACGGCACCTGCTGCGAAAGGAATCGGCCGGAAGAAATAACCGAGCCGCTTAAAGGCACTCATGCCTCTGATTTTATCATTCTCCCAGGCGAAAACAAGGCGAGGCCCCTGTGCCCTTGAACGCACAGGGCGTGCATCCAAACGCACAGTCCTCAAGGGCCTGCTAAAAGATTACAAACCTGTAATGTGGCACGCGCGAGACAAAACTCAGTGTGCCATGAATTACGTTCGGATGCGCCCGGAAGCGCGTCCGACGCGTGTAAGGTCCTTAACGTTAGTTTGGTTGGCTTATGAGGAGCGGAGTCGGGAATAGCGGCAAAGCGTTTACCAGGTCGGTTGTGGCTGGTTAAAGGGGGCGCTCGCTCTCTTCTCGGCTCGCTCCTCAGGCTCTACAGTCGTCGCCATCCTGTTCCCATTTGCGCTTCCCTCCGGGCTCCCCTGCCTCGCTCAGTTTACCAACTTCGGCGGCAGATGCGCCGGGTGCCGCTACCGACCCAACGTAGGTCAATTAGTTGGCAAACCAACGCCGTACCGCACCGTCACGCTCGAACAGGATTTCGATCTTGGATATTGTAGCTTAATGTTTGATGTTTCTATGGAGCTTGGGATTTGGATCTTGGAGCTTATCATCTGCCTCGAATGCACGACGTTTTAAAACTCGAATCCGAAAAACTCGCTCGCTCATGGTTACAACACGAGCCGGCAAAACTTCGCGATTACCTGGTTTCTGGCGTTGAAGACCCGCGCATTAATTTGCAGAGCATTTTATCCCGCCATTTCCTGCTGCGCTCCCTCTTCGGCGAGAAATTTCACGAGCTAATGCATCACGAGTGCCGCTTTGCCGCCGTCATGAACTGGTTGACCGCACTCGCCGCGCATGCTGATGCCGAAGAACTGCACCCACTCCTCCACGCTCTCCAGCGTGGCGCTGACAATGCCGAAGGTCTCGAAATACCCCGCTTCATTCTTGCGACTTTCGCCAGCCTTCCGCTCCCCGTTAGCTCGCTCGTAATTCCCAATTACATCCAGACGTATCTCGATCGATCTGGAAATGCCAGGATTGCACTTCATGAAGAGAGCTTGGACTCTTTCCAAAACCTCTGGCGCGAATTGTTCGCCAATGAAAACGCACCTCACGAACACGCTCCCGCCGTCTTCGAGCCCGCCTGCGGCTCTGCCAACGACTACCGTTTCCTGCATTCGTTCGGCATCGCCCGTTTCCTCGCTTACTGCGGTCTCGACCTTTGCCCCAAAAACATCGAAAACGCTCGCACCCTTTTCCCACAGATCAATTTTGAAGAAGGAAATGTTTTTGAAATTAACGCACGGGACAAAGCCTTCGACCTCTCATTCGTCCACGACCTTTTCGAACACCTCTCTATCGAAGGACTCCACGCCGCCGTAAAAGAACTCTGCCGCGTCACTCGCCGTGCGATCTGTGCTAATTTTTTCCAAATGGACGAAATTCCGGACCACCTCGTCCGCCCAACCGACGAATACCATTGGAACCTCCTCAGCATGGACCAAATCAACAAGCTCTTTGCAACTCACGGTTTCTCCGGCCAGATAATCCAAATCAAAAGCTTCCTCCACCAGGAATTCGGCTGCGATTACACTCACAACCCAAACGCCTACACCTTTATCCTGCACCGCGCATGAGCAAAATTGTCGGCATTGACCTCGGCACAACCAATTCACTCGTCGCCACCGTGGATTCGGGCATTCCGCTTGTCATTGCCGATGCCAACGGCCAGCGCCTGACCCCTTCGGTAGTCCATTTTCCTTCGGCTGAATCTGAGCCAATCGTCGGTCATCCAGCGAATCGCGTCCGCGTTCTCAACCCCGCCGAAACGGTATACTCGGTCAAACGCTTCATCGGACGTCGCGGCTCAGATATTTCCCATGAAGAAATGCTTGTCACTTATCCCGTCTCCGGCCAGGGCGCTGGGCCAGTCACCTTTGACATTCACGGCAAGACATTTAGCCCCGAGCAAATTTCAGCGGAGATTCTGAAAAAACTCAAACGCGATGCCGAAGCTTGCCTCAGCGAACCGGTTAATCGCGCAGTCATCACTGTCCCCGCCTATTTCAACGACGCCCAGCGCAATGCCACCAAACGCGCGGGCGAACTCGCCGGCTTCACGGTCGAGCGCATTATCAACGAGCCCACCGCCGCAGCGCTCGCCTACGGGCTGAACAAACTCAAGGAACGCTCGAAAATCGCTGTCTATGATCTCGGCGGCGGCACCTTCGACCTTTCCATCCTCGAACTTCACGACGGCGTTTTCCAGGTCCTCTCTACAAACGGCAATACCCGCCTCGGCGGCGACGACCTCGACAAACGTTTGGTAGATTTTCTTATCGAAAGAATCAAGACCGCCGGCGGCCCGGATACTTCCTTGGCGGAGCAGGGAACACGGAACACCGAACACGGGTTATCCATCACGCATCACGCCCACCTCTCCCTCCTCTCCCGCCTTCGCGAAGCCGCCGAAGCCGCCAAGATCCGTCTCTCGACCGAGCTCGAAGTCGAAATCACCCTTCCATTTCTTACGCCAGACTTCAGCTACAATTACAAACTCGCGCGCGCCGAACTTGAAAACCTGACACGCGATATCATCGCCCGCACACGCCCTCATTGCCTTCGTTCATTGGCCGACGCCAAACTTGAACCCAAAGACTTGGACCAGGTCATTCTCGTCGGTGGACAAACGCGCATGCCGCTTGTTCGCCGCTTTGTCAGTGAGCTTTTTGGTTGCGTCGAATTTGAGGAGACGCGGGGGAGCATCCGGGTTGGTTCTGATTATCATCGTCCGGAGGGGCCGCAACTGAACACTTCGCAAAATCCGGATGAAGCAGTTGCCCTCGGCGCTGCGATTCAGGCCGAAATCCTCTCCGGCGGTTTCCGAAATGTTCTGCTCCTCGACGTCACCCCGCTCTCACTTGGCATCGAAACGTTTGGCGGCCTGATGAATGTAATCATTCCTCGCAACTCAACCATCCCCGTCAAAGCGGGCGAACTCTTCACCACTGCCGTCGATAATCAACGCAGCATGCTCATCCATGTTTTGCAAGGTGAACGCGAGCGCGCCCGCGACAATTGGAGCCTGGGCAAATTCGACATTGAATTCGAATCCGCGCCTCGCGGCGTCCCGCGCGTCGGTGTCCAATTCGAGATCGACGCCAATGGCATTCTTCACGTCCTCGCGCGCGATACCAAAACGGGCCGTCAAAAAATCGTCGAAATGAAATCCGCCGTGGACGTGGACGATACCGCCGTGCAAGAAATGGTCGAAGAATCCGTCGAGCACGCCTTCGAAGACCTTGCCGCTCGCCGTTGGATTGAAGCCAAATTGAAAGCCGATCAGCTCGTCGCCGCGACTCGCAAAGGCCTGGCCGATGCCTCACAGGAGATCACTCCCGAATACCGCAGCCAGGTCGAACATGTTTTGCGCAACGTCGAACAGTCACTAGCCACCGAAAAGGCCGAAACAAAAATCGGTGATACTAAGCAACTTCAAGCCGCCTGCGCGGCGCTCGACGAGGCAACCAAACCACTCGCCGAAATTCTCATGGATAAAGCGATGGAAGCGATGTTGCGGAAACGCGGAATGATTTCATGATTGAGGATGGGCCGCTTCCTTCGTTTGGTTGGTGTAAAGTTCTTCATGCCCCCACCCGGCCATCCTATTGCTTTTCCGTGGTTTGAATTGTTAGAATCGAATCATTACGGCTAAGAAAACTTCGGCGCCGAATATTCCATCCCATGCGCTTCAGCCACGGCTTTATGCGTCACTTTCCCGCCCATCACATTAATCCCACCGAGCAACGCAGGTTGCTTTTGGCAAGCTTCAGCTAATCCGGAATCCGCCAATATCTCAATGTACCGATAGGTCACATTTGTTAGCGCCTGAGTCGCTGTTCGCGCGTATGCGCCAGGCATATTTGCTACGCAATAATGTGTGACGCCTTCCTCCACAAACACCGGGTTGTCGTGAGTCGTCGGACGCGACGTCTCTGCGCAACCGCCCTGATCAATCGCAATATCCACCAGCACACTCCCCGACCGCATGCGCCTCAACATATCTCGCCCAATCAACTTGGGCGCCTTTGCCCCCGGCACGAGCACCGCGCCGATCAGCAGATCCACCGTCGGCAACAACTCCAATAAATGCGCTTCATTCGAATAAAGCGTGTGAGCCGTGTGCAACGTGATGTCCAGAAAACGCATCCGTTCCAAATCCACCTCCAAAATCGTCACATCCGCTCCCAACCCCTGCGCCATCCGCGCCGCATTGATGCCCGAAGCCCCTCCTCCCAACACGACCACCCGCCCCGGCAATACTCCCGGCACACCTCCCAGCAACACGCCACTCCCGCCATTATGTTTGGCTAGAAAAAAGCCGCCCACCAGAATCGACATGCGCCCCGCAATTTCGCTCATCGGCTCCAACAAGGGCAGCCGTCGATTCACCTCAATCGTTTCGTACGCTAAAGCGGTCACTCCCGACTTCATTAATGCTTCCGTCAACGGGCTGCTGGCAGCCAGGTGTAAATATGTAAACAGGATTTGATCGGGTCGGAGCAGAGGATACTCAGACGGCTGCGGTTCTTTGACCTTGACCACCAAATCCGCCTTTTCAAACACGGCAGCATGGTCCGCCACCAGCGTCGCTCCCGCCTGGTTATAGTCCGCATCCGGATAACCCGCTCCCGCTCCCGCGTTCCGCTCGACGATAACTTGATGCCCGCGCTTGATGAGTTGATAAGCTGCCGATGGCAGCAGCGCGATACGATATTCCTGGCCTTTGATTTCTTTGGGTACACCTACGATCATGAAATGGAGTGATGGAGAATTGGAGGACTGGAGCGACGCCGCGCTGGAGCGAAGTATGTATCAGCCGTAAGCAATGTTACTTTCTTTTATCATCAAACTATCTGTCCAATCGCCCGTCGTTTGTTTGCGCTCAAGACTCTCGATGAGTTTTAATAATCCGTTTTCAAGTTTGAATGCAAGGTCATTCAAAGACTTGAACTCCGCCTCACTGATTTGTTCGGCTTTTCGGTAGGCCGCGAGACCTGAGACCGATTCGCCTAGAGAGCTTAAACCTACATACAGGAATTGAATATACTCCCGAATTGAACGCCGACAGTAACCTTCCGCGATATTCCGATGCACAGAATCCGCACAAGCAATAGCCTGAGATGTCACACGTTTTAGATCGTAAGGGAATTTCCGAAAGACCCGACACGTTATTACATAATAGTCAATCGCATCCTCCCAAACCCGCAGCTTCTGATACCCGCGATTCTTGTTTCTATAATTCGTTTCCATTGTTTTCCATTACTCCACCACTCCGACACTCCATTACTCCGCTATTCCTTTCGCTTCCGCCCTCCGCGCCAGCGCCAGCATCGTTACCGAGGATGAAGCTTGACGTTCCGCATCCTCAATTCGATTGAATTCACCGTAGAGCTCGTTGCGCAGCGGTTCGTCGCGCGTCGCCAATTCCTGGCCATGAGTGGCGCGTAATGCCTGAAGGATGTCGTGACACGTGATCGTCTCCAATGGTCGCGCCGGCAAAAAAGCAGGATCGGATCCAGCGGTTTCCACGACCAACCGGGCAGTTGCCAAAGTTTGCATCACTTGTTGAACCAGTCGTGTCGGGATGCACAAATCCTGTCCCATCTTGGGGACACTTGGCGGCGGTTCACCACGTAGGAATTGCTGCCCGATGCAGGTCATCAATCGGAGCGCGACGAATTCCCGCCCGCGCTGATTGATATTCTCAACCTGTTTTTCCTCCAAATAAGTTGCTCGATTCTGAAACGCGTAAGCCACTTGCGCGCCGAACAACAAAATCAGCCAGGAAAAATAAAGCCCGATCATAAAGACCGGCACTAAACCCAGACTGCCATAAATCTTGCTGTTCGATACGACGCGCGAGACATACAGAACGCTCACGAGGTTGTTCAAATGAAACAGGATGCCTCCGACCGCTCCTCCGACCAATGCCGCTTGCCATTTCACCTTTGTATTCGGCATCAGCATGTAAAATGCGCCAAACGTCAGGCAAAGCACGATTATCGGCAGGAAAAAGAAAATCATGTTCCCCAGCCACGGCATGGCACTCAGGAACTTCTTCGTCCCTTCCAAATGCGGCCCGGTCGCAAGGCCCGCGGCGACGACAACTAAGAGTGGCGCCAGGCTCAAAACGCCCCAATAGAGCACGATTCGCATAAACCAACCTCGCCCTTGAGCCACACCCCAAATGTCGTTAAACGTGCTTTCGATCCGGCTTAACATCGAAATCGCCGCGAAAATGAGGACGATGCTCCCGGTCACGCCCAAAGCGCCACTTCGTGTGTTTTGAATAAATCCATGAATGCTTCGTGCGATTTGTTTGCGCGCTCTTACCACCTCCCTATCCTCCGCCAATGCGGCTGAAGCCTCCTCCCTCCCTTTCGTCGTCTCATCCCGAGCTTCGGTTGGTGACTTCTGTCCGGGCACATTCTCCCTTTGTTTCTGCGATAGGTTCGTTGTCTCACTCGGAGCATGGGTAGTCGCCGATTCTTCGATTCCAACTGGCTCATTCGTGCTCGTGACTGTCGCAGGCGGAGTTACGCTGGAAACCATTTTCACGATGAACTGGTCAATCTGCTCCTCGCCCTCCTTTTTGAGAAAACTGCTCGTCACGCTGACCACCACCGCCAAAACCGGGATCAACGCCAGCAACGTCGCGTAGGCCAGCGCCGACGCCCGCACCGGACACCGATTCCGCGAGAAACTCCGGCAGACCAATATCCAAAAGTGAGCGAATTTGTGCAGTTTCGAGAGCGGCGTCTGCGACCCAAGCGCGCGCTCAGTCCACAACCCCTCGGCCTCCGCGCAAAGCTTCTTCCATCTGGAAAACTTATTCGCCATTTCAGGCCAACATAATTCGGAAGCCTCAAAATCCCAAGTCCCAAGAAAACCCTCATCCTTCGACCCTTCGACCCAACCTGGTCAATCAGGACTGCAGACCTTGGACTTTGGAGATGTAGCGGCAACTACCGACCCGGCAGTGCGTTCACCCATCTGGCATTGAGCGTTAATATTATCCCGGGTAAGGCCCGACTTGAGCAAGGAGCTAGCGGAGATGTTGCGAGCGTGACTTTGGTGAGAATAGTGCAGGTCAGTCGGTTTCAAGGATTCGGAAGAATTGGTGGGCGTTCGTGGCGGGAATACCAACTGTTATGGTTCTGCTGGTGGCGATGTTGGTCGATATGGGGCTACCCGAGGCTGAGTGTTTCAGCGGCCCGCCCCACCCGAGACTGAACACTCAGGAAGTCACCGGTCCCAGGGGATCCTCGCCCAGCCACGCAGCCAATTCCGGCGTTAAGCGCAAATCGGTGTCGCGTTTTTCGTTGAAACGCAGCAGGAATTGGTCGCTGGCGGACTCATGACGCGAGAACTTTTCCTTTCGCAACGCGTCGGCAAACAGTTGTTCTTCTTCCGAATTGAGTTTCCGGGCCATAAACTTTTTCTGATTAATCGGTTATTCGTTAATTCCCCGACGTGGAAATGTCTGGTCTCGCTGAATCACACCCGCCAGTGCGCTTAAAGTGTTTTCGTTCCTTTTAGCGCCGCGCTCCGATGCTAAAGTTTGATCGAGACGCCTGACAGGGGCAGCTGGTTGCGCAAAGAACTCCATCCCAGCACGCTTGGCCGCCTCGGCAAGATAAGCGCGCAACTGGTGACTTTCGCGTTGAGAGCCTCCATCACCAAACAGAGCGACCAGGGCGAGCGCGTTGCTTTGCTCACAAATCCAAGAATGGATCCAGGCCTGCACATCTGCGGATAAATCGTGCGCGCCCTGACAAGAGATAATGATGATGTCTGCCATGAGTGCGTCTTTCGCGGCCATCTCTCGCAATTTAGGAATGCCCAATACTTCAAACTTCCACATCTGATTCGCGAAGCGGCACTCCTGGCTGAGATTTTTCACCAGCAAATCGTAAGTCTCTTTGGCGTGTTTGCCGGTGTCGAAATCTTCATACGCGATTACAACATTAAAAATCGGATCCGCTTCCAAATCTGAAGGGCCAATGGGAGAGTGCAATGCGGTGTGTTGCATGGGAACGAAAATGAGACCTCACGCGAAAAAGCGCAATAGGGTGTTGGCCCCACGGGAAATTTCTGCCCTTGTGCGACAATGTCGACTACCGTCGTCCGGGCCGTCGCTCAACCGAGAAAGTAAGTAAGCAAAGGGGCGTAGAAGATGCTCGGCAAGTAATCGGCCAATTCAATTTTCTTTAACTGCAATATTACCAGCGCAACAGCGAACACCAACAATCCCGTGACAGAATTCACAGACAATAGAACAGCCTGGTGCTGGGGAAAATTGTGAATAAGTTGAGCACAACCCAGGGCAATCGTGCCTTGCAACGCCAGAACCGGTAATGCCGCAAGGAGCACGCTCCACCCAAATAATGGGACAAATCCGAGCGTCGCCAGCCCGTCTATCACGCCCTTTACGGCCAGTGGATAAAAGTAGCCCGAGAGCCCGTCACTCACCGAGCCAAGTATGCCCAACGGAGCGGCGCAATAAAGCAATGCGCAGGTTTTGAAGCCATCTGCTGTGTCGCGGCGACTGCTGGTGCTTGCAATCGTGATCATTTCCGTGGCCTTCTGACCCAGTCGGTTTGAGGCTTTTTGCAGACCAAAGAGTCGACCCGTCATTCTGCCCAGCGTCAGTGCGATTATCGCAATTAGAAGCTGCTTCAAGAAGTGCCCAAATGAACCGCTCAAACTGCTCCAGGTCAGTCGCAATCCATAAAAGACTGTGAACGCTCCCACTGCGACTTTGAACCAGGATTCCTGTGCCACGGACAGCGGCTTGCGCCTAAGCAATCCGATAATGCCGCCGGCCAGTATCCCAGCCACGTTCAGCAGTGTGCCCATTAACATCGGCTGCGACTGAACCATTCCTGAGCCGAAGTGCAAGGAGGAAGTTGTTGTGTGAATTGCTTGTCTTTGCGCCAACGCGCCGTGAATGTTTGCAGCGTTGGCTACATCCAATAACCGATGCGATTATCTCTTCAAAACCTGGCTCTCCGAAAACAGTCCCGATTATTGACCACGCTGCTCTCTATTGGGGTGGCGGACGTTTCAGTTTCTGCCGGCGAATCTCCGGTTCCATCCGATCCGAAACAGGCCCAGGAGCGCACCTGTTTCCAAACCAGCCAGCCGTGGAGCGAGCGCGGTGACCTGGGCTCGGATGTCGCCATAGCTTATGGCCTTGGGCCCGGACTCCCTGAACGATTGCAAACATGGCGGGAACATGGCTACCACGTCCATGTAATGACGGGTGTCGCCTGGGGAAATTATCAGGATTACATCGAAGGTCGCTTCGACGGCGTAAAGCACGAGGACGAGATTCAGACCGATCGAAACGGGACTCCACATGGCCACGGAGGCAACGTCTATTACATGTGCCCCGGAACGAACTACGGAAAGTTTCTCGGCGCTGGAATTCAGAAAGCGCTCGAGGCTGGCGCAGAAGCCATTCATTTGGAAGAGCCGGAGTTTTGGGTACAGGATGGCTACGAAGAGGGCTTCAAGCGCGAATGGAAGAGTTACTATGGCGAAGACTGGCAACCGCCGCATAGTTCGGTGGATGCGCAATGGCGGGCCTCGAAGCTGAAGTATTTTCTTTATCGCAGAGCATTGCAGCAGGTCTTTGATTGCGTGCAGGAGTACAATCGGCGAACGGGGCGTCACGTGCGCTGTTATGTCCCGACTCACAGTCTGTTGAACTACGCCCAATGGAAAATTGTCAGCCCGGAGTCGAGCCTCGCGCGACTGAACGGCTGCGACGGATACATCGCTCAGGTTTGGACCGGCACTTCGCGGACGCCAAATTTTTATCGAGGTGTTTTTCGCGAGCGCACTTTTGAAACGGCGTTTCTCGAATACGGCGCCATGCAGAATCTTGTCCGTTCTACCGGCCGCGCGGTTTGGTATCTGAACGATCCAGTGGAGGACAATCCGGGACACGATTGGAAGGATTACCAATCCAATTGGGAATCGACGCTGGTGGCTTCGCTGTTTCAGCCAGAGGTTTCGAAATATGAAGTCGCGCCCTGGCCAGAGCGAGTTTTTGGCGGGCGCTATCCCAGGCGCGGCCCGCGTGAGAGCCGAATGTCGATACCGCCGGCGTACGCGACTGAATTGCAGACCGTGATGCATTCCCTCAACGACATGGGCCAAAAACAAATTGAGTGGGATTGCGGGACAGCAGGCATCGGCGTGCTGGTCAGCGATTCGCTGATGTTCGAGCGAGGCGATCCGACGCCCAGCGATTTGCATTTGGGCCACGTCTTCGGATTGGCCCTTCCATTCTTGAAACGAGGAATGCCGGTGGCTCCGGTGCAACTGGAAAACGTCGGAATAAAACATTACCTGGATGGCTTTCGAATCTTGCTGCTGAGTTATCGCGGAATGAAGCCGCTGGACGCGGAGGTTCACGCCGCCATCGCGCAATGGGTCAAAAGTGGCGGCGCGCTGGTCGTATGTGACGACGACGGTGATCCCTACAATGCGGTGCGCGATTGGTGGAACACAGCCGCAATGAATTACGCCACACCGCGCGAGCATTTGTTTGAGCAATTGGGATTGAAAGGGTCCGTGTCCGAAACGAACCGCGTGGGCAAAGGCGCGGTGATTTGGTTGCGCGAAAATCCTGCGGCAATTGCCGCAAGCGCCGACGCGGAATCGCGTCTTGCCGGCGTCGTGAAACAAGCGGCAGAGCACGCGCGCCTCAAATGGCGCGAAACCAATTATCTATTGCTTCGGCGCGGGCCTTACGTGATTGCCGCCGGATTGGATGAGTCGCCGGCGAGCGGTTCGAAGGAGTTGCGAGGAAAATTCGTAAATTTGTTCGATCCTGAACTGCGAGTGCAAACCGTGTTCACGTTGCGTCCCGGCTCGCGCTATATGTTGCTGGACCTGGAGAAAGCTCGTGGCCACGAGCCAGGCGTGCTCGCCGCCGCCTGCAAAGTGGTCAAAGGCAAGGCCAACAGCGGTCGGCTGTCATACTTTGTCGAAGGGGTCGGCGGCACGCTGGCCGTAGTTTTGCTGCGTATTCCGGCTGGCTCGCATCCCTCGTTTGACCTTGCGGATGGGGCCATTGCCAGTCTGGACCACGATTCCTCCGAACATCTCGCCTGGGTTCGCTTTTCGAATGAATCGAAGCCACGCGAATTTTCCGTCCGCCTCAAGTAACCTGCAACGCAGGCAGACCCGCGAGTTTGCCGGCGTTTGCGAGAGTGTCGATTTCGCTGATCGACACGGCACCCTACCTTCATTAAAATTCTGGCGCTTCAGTTTTGCATTGGATTTTTCTCGGCTGGCCTGTGTAAGCTTTGGCATGGCTGAAAAAAGCTTGAACGACCTTCCGCGCGAGTTGCGCATGCTTTTTACAAGGGGTGGTGACGCTCTTTCTCGCGAAAATTACGATTACGCAATTGATCTCTTCACCCAGATCCTCGCCAAAGAACCGGCGAACTATGACGTGCGCAAATTGTTGCGCGCCGCACAGCTTCGCAAAGCGGGCGGCGGCGGCGGTCTGCTCAAAAAACTTTGGGGCGACGCCAAATCTTCTCCGCTGATTGCCAAGGCCCAAATCCCTTTGCACGCGGGAAATTTCGCCGAAGCTCTGCAGATCGCTGAACAGGTCCTTAGCAAGGAACCACAGAATTCCGCAGCGCATCGAATCGTTGTTGAAGCTGCGACGGGACTGCAAATGCCGAAGACAGCAGTTTTGTCGCTGGAAATCCTGGCGGGCAATTCGCCAAAGGACCGTGAAGTTGCAATCAAATTCGCCAATGCTTTGGCGGACACGGGCGATGTAGTCCGCGCCGAGAACCTTCTCGCGGCTCTCTCGCGTGACTTTCCCGGGGACACCGAGCTTTCCCAGGCGCTCAAAAACATTTCCGCGCGCAAAACCATGGAAAAGGGCGGCTATGACGCGCTCGCTGAAGGCAAGGGTTCGTATCGCGATATTTTGAAGGATGCGGGCGAGGCAACGAAACTCGAACAGGAGAATCGCCAGGTCAAAGCCGAGGATGCGGCTGAGAATCTCATCAAAGAATACGAAGCGCGACTCCAAACCGAGCCGAACAATCTGAAGATAATGCGAAATCTTGCGGACCTTTACGTGCAGAAAAAAGATTTCGCCCGGGCGCTCGATTTTTACGGAAAAATCAAGGCGACCGACCTTGGCGCTGCCGATGCCTCTTTGGACAAAGCGATGGCAGAGGCCTCATCTAGAAGGTTCGATCATGAAGCGTCGCAACTTGATTCCACCGCGCCCGACTACGCCGAGAAATCCGCAAAGCTTCAGGCCGAAAAGCAAGCCTACCAACTCTCTGAATGTCAAAAGCGAGTTGAGCGATTCCCGACCGACCTGCAAATCCGGTTTGAGTTGGGCCAGCTTTATTTTCAGTCAGGAAAGATTGGCGAGGCCATCACGGAATTTCAAAAAGCCCAGGCCAATCCCAACCGCAAAATCAAGGCGATGGGTTACCTCGGCCAATGTTACGCGCGCCGAAACATGAACGACCTGGCGGTCCGCACTCTCGAATCTGCGCTCAAGGAGAAGCTCATCTGGGACGAAGAAAAGAAGGATCTGGCTTACAATCTTGGATCCATCTTCGAGAAGATGAATAAACGGGAGGATGCCAAAGCCCAGTTCGAACAAATATACGGTGTGGACAGTTCCTACAAGGACGTCTCGAAGAAAATGGACGACTACTATGGCGGGCAGTCCGGTGCTGCTGCCTGAGCGTTGTTCCCGCTTCGCATTTTGACGATTTGGCGGTTGAATGCCTTAAAGCTTCAACTCAATAACCCAATTCCTTTTTCCTGTCCTCAGCCGTGGGCAGCGGATCCTTCTTTTTCAAAATGGCGGACGTTCCCGAATCCTTGATCCGATGGGATTCAGTCAGATTGAACTCCGTATTCGGCTGAAATTCAGCAGGAAGATCGCCCTCGGCATAGATAGCTTCGACGGGGCATTCCGCGACGCACGCGGTGCAATCGATGCAATCTTCCGGATGAATGACCACCTGATTGTCCATTTCGTAAAAGCAGGCGACCGGGCAAACCTCAACGCAGTCAGTGAACTTACAGTTCACACATTTACTAGTAACAACATGTGCCATATTAAATTCCAGGTTCGATAACCGTGTTCCGCTAGGCTTGAACGGTTGGCGCGGATTTGCAAACATTTTTTCGCGCAAATGTTTTGGTCACGCCCATTTGAGTCACGGGCCGGAAGGTTGCGAGGCTAAACTTATCAGCGGAGCCCGCGACGCAAAGAGGTGGATTCAATCTGATACCAGGACGGCCGCCTCCTTACGTCGGCGGCGACTTGCGGTATCCTTAGTTATCAACCGAAGCCAGCCTCTTGCCTGCGGGTTTCTGCCGAACGACCACTTCATTCGCGGTCACGACCAGCGTGCCCCGTAGCACCAGAACTCGCGCATCAGATCCCCCCTGAAGTTTGGCTTCAATCTTGTAATTGCCGATTGGCAACTCCTTCTTGAAAGTCTGCTCCTGGCCGAAGCTCATAAACGCGCCATCTTCACGTTCGATTTTCCATTGCTGGACGGGCGGCGCATCAGCAGTATTGGCCGGCCAGCGCACTCTTAAGAGAACTTCGACGAGATTGTTGTCAGAGCGGCTGCTGGTCTTTGCGACTTCCAGAACCGGCCCGTCGATTGGAATTGCCGGTGATGATTTAGTGGCCTCCCGCGCGGATTTCGCCGACACGACCGGTTTGGAAGCGATAACTGGGGCAGAAGGCGCTGGCTGCACCGGCAGGTCAACGCGCACCACATTTGTAACCGGCTGGGTGACCCAATTGGTCTTCATCACCAGCACGGTTTCAAAGTTAGTGAAGTTCAATGTCTGCCAATTGGTTCGGTAACGATCCACCGTGTTGGTCTGGACGAGGTTGACGGCGATGTTATTCGTCAGGCGAAGGATTTTCACGTTTGTCCTGAAAACATCCACGTAATTGGTGAATACGAGGTCCACCGCTACATCCCTTGGGAGAGCCTTATTGATATAGTTGGTCGTGTAATGAGTCACGATGTTGGTATGCAGCACGTCCTTTGTGAGCCGATTGGTCGAATACACAACCACGACGTTAGTCCTTACCTGTTCGACCCAATTTGTCTGAAATTCGTTGACAAATACGTTCTTCGGCATTCGCACTTCGACGACATTGGTGATGGCCTTCTCGACCCAATTTGTCCGGGTGACGTACGTTTCAGCACCGGTTACGGGCCGCACAAACGCGCAGAATCCAAGGAATACAAGAAGCCCAACCGGCCTCATTCGAGCGGTGCCATTCATATCTTTTTTGCTAAATGAGCAGCCCGGGTGCCAAGTCAACAACGGAAATGCGGTGGAACGACTGGTATCAGTTCAAAGACCAGCCTGCAAGTAACTTGACAGTTACTTCGCGTTATCTATTCTTCGGCCGGTCCTGTGGCGAAAGCATTCTCAATGCCGATTGTGATCCCATCGGCGATAACGCGAAATCCCGAGCGAAGTCGTGAGAGGATTCTCGTCGCGGCATTCAAGGAGTTTGTTGCGAAAGGTTTTGCCGGCGCCCGGGTGGATACGATTGCGCGGAACGCCTCGATCAACAAACGGATGCTTTACCATTATTTCGGGGACAAAGAGGCGTTGTTCCGGGAGGTGCTGCGTAGAAAGATGGCGGAGCGGGAGGCGTGGGGACTGGCAACGCCCGATTCGCCGGCCGAGAGCCTGCCTTACTGGTTTGACCTTGCGTGCCAGGACAAGGGATGGGTGCGCTTGCTTGAATGGGAAGCGTTGCAGTTTGCGGAGGGCGAGTTGATTGACGAGGAACGGCGACGGAATTCGGCAGGAGAAGCGGTGAAACGGATTTTGCGCCGCCAATCCCTGGGCCATTTGTCGGGCGAATTTCAGGCGCCGCAAATATTGTTGGCGATGCTGGCGTTGACGTGGTTTCCGGTCGCATTTCCACAGTTGACAAAATTAATTACGGGAAAGGCCCCGTCAGGTGGAAATTTTCTAAGAGAACAACGCGAGTTCCTCAAACGTTTTGCGAAAGCATTTGAGGCGAAAGCGACTCATTACAAATCGGCGGGAACCGTGCGGGCGAATGGGCGCGCGAAATTCAAATGAAAACGAACAATCGAATAATTCCATCGCTCATCCGTTTACTGTTGCCGGTCTGCTTGCTCTCGGTGACGTCGTTGTTTTGCGGGTGTTCTGGAAAAGCAGCAGGAGCCGATGCCCAAAAGAAAGTGTCTTCACCGCCAGTACCGGTAATAGTGGCGCAGGCTGAGGCGAAAGATGTCCCGGTTGAATTACGAAATGTGGGCAATGTGGAGGCGTTCGCGACGGTAACGATTCGCTCTCAGATTACCGGGCAGATAACAAAGATTCATTTTCGCGAGGGGCAGGAGGTAAAGGCGGGAGACCTGCTTTTCACGATTGACCCGCGGCCGTCCGAGGGAGCGTTGCGACAGGCCGAGGCCGATCTCAAGCGGGATCAGGCCCAGTTGGTTAGCATACGGTTGGAATTTGAGCGGGTAAAAAAACTGTTGGAAGATTCGATTGCGTCGCGTGATGATTACGACAAAGCGGAGGCGACATTTCATGCGCTCGAAGCGACCATCATGTCGGATGACGCGGCGGTTTCGAGAGCGCGATTGCAGGTCGAATTTACGAGTCTTCGCTCGCCGATTGACGGACGGACAGGAAACCTGATGGTCAAAGAGGGTAACATCGTCAAAGCGCCGGACGACTCGTTGGTCACGATTAACCAGGTGCATCCCATCTATATGACGTTTTCGGTGCCGGAACAGGAATTGCCAGCGGTTCGTCAACGGATGAAGGAATCCCCGTTGATGGTTGAGGGAGAAGTGCCAGGAGAGGCTGGCGAAGCGCCGCGAGGGGAATTGGCATTCATTGATAACTCGGTTGATATGACGACGGGAAGAATCAAGCTCAAAGCAGTTTTTGCGAATACCAATGATATGTTATGGCCAGGCCAGTTTCTGCAGACGAAATTGATTCTTCGCACGCTTCGTAACGCGACGGTTGTCCCGGATCAGGCAGTGCAATCGAGCCAGACAGGAGATTTTGTGTTCGTCGTGAAATCGGACTCTACAGTGCAGAAACGGCCAGTGGTGGTTGGGCTTAGTCGCGGCGGAATGATGGTGATTGAGAACGGCGTGCAGGCGGGCGAGACGGTAGTAACAGATGGGCAATTGCGGTTGAGGGATGGCTCGCCAGTGACGGTGCAGACGCAAGGCGGGAATCAATCCGCTCAAGCCGAGGGCGTTAAGATACCGTGACAATTCCAGAGTTATTCATCAGGCGGCCAGTAATGACGACGCTGGTTATGTCCGGCATTCTGTTGTTTGGGCTGATCAGTTACCGGTATTTGGCGGTCAGTGACCTTCCAAACGTGGATTATCCCACAATCCTGGTGCAGGCCAATCTTCCGGGCGCGAGTCCTGAAACGATGGCATCGGCGGTGGCTACCCCACTCGAACGGCAATTCACGACCATCGCGGGAATTGACTCGATGTCGTCAGTGAGCGCGTTGGGAGTGTCGCAAATCACAATTCAATTCACTCTGAGCCGTAACATTGATGCGGCGGCGCAGGACGTGCAGGCAGCGATTGGCAAAGCGGCCAAGCAATTGCCAGCAGGAATGCCCACCCCACCGACTTACAACAAGGTCAACCCGGCGGACCAGCCGGTGCTTTTCATGGCGTTGACTTCCGACACCCTGCCGCTCTCGACGGTGGACGATTATGGCGAGACGCTTTTGGCCCAACGCATTTCGATGGTGGACGGAGTGGCGCAAGTTTTTGTGTATGGCGCGCAAACGTACGCCGTGCACGTTCAGCTTGATCCGAATGCGCTGGCCAGTCGCGGGATCGGCATTGACGAAGTCGAGGCCGCCATCGGCAAAGGGAATGTGAATTTACCGACGGGGACGCTCTACGGAAAGAACCAGGCGTTCATTGTCCAGGCGAATGGCCAGTTGATGAGAGCTTCGGATTATCGACCCCTGATTGTCGCTTATCGAGAAGGGCGGCCGGTCCGCCTGGAAGAGATCGGCCGGGTAATCGACAGTGTCCAAAACGACAAAATCGCGAGCTGGTTCAACAACACGCGAGGAATCGTTCTCGCCGTGCAACGGCAGCCGGGCGTCAACACCGTCGCGGTGGTGGACAAAATAACGCAATTGCTCCCCTCATTTCGCTCGCAAATCCCCGCCGGTATCGATCTGGACATCCTTTATGACCGTTCGGAATCGATTCGGGAATCGGTCCACGACGTTCAATTCACACTGCTGCTGACCGTAGCCCTGGTGGTGATGGTGATATTTTTGTTCCTGCGCAATGTTTCGGCAACGGTTATTCCGAGCCTCGCCTTGCCCTTGTCGATCGTGGGCACGTTTGCGGCGATGTATTTGTTCGGCTACAGCCTGGACAACCTTTCGCTAATGGCGTTGACGCTGTGTGTGGGTTTCGTGGTGGATGACGCGATTGTGATGCTGGAAAACATTGTTCGCCACATGGAGGCGGGCGAAGCACCGTTGGAAGCAGCATTGAACGGATCGCGGGAGATTGGTTTCACGATTATCTCGATGACCCTTTCCCTGGCGGCGGTATTTATCCCAGTGCTATTCATGAGCGGCATTCTGGGAAGATTGCTGCATGAGTTTGCGGTGACGATTATGGTGGCGGTTTTGGTGTCCGGTTTTGTTTCGCTAACGCTGACGCCAATGTTGTGCAGCCGATTTGTGAAGCCGCCCAAGCACGGAAAGCACGGCAGGGCATATGCCGCTTCACAGCGGTTTTTCGATGCGATGCTGGGCCTTTATGACCGAAGCCTCAAGTTCGTCCTGGCGCATCCTGGTTCGACTTTACTCGTTTCGTTCGTTGTGTTGGTTGCCACCGGTTATCTTTTTGGCGTTGTGCCGAAAGGATTTTTTCCGAGCCAGGATACGAGCCAGGTTTTTGCGATTACGGAAGGAGGGCAGGACATCTCGTTTGAGGGCATGAAAGAGCACCAGCTTGCCTTGATGCGAATCGTGAAGGAGGACACGAATGTAATCGGGTTCATGTCATCGATCGGCGCGGGCGGTTCAACGGTAAGCGGGAACCAGGGTCGCATATTCATGCATTTGAGGCCGCGCTCGGAGCGGCAGCATGTGGATGAGGTCATCCAGCAACTTCGAAAGAAATTTGAGACTGTGCCCGGAATCAGCGCGTATTTGCAAAATCCGCCCGTGATTCGGATTGGCGGATTCCTTACCAAGAGCCTCTATCAATTCACGCTGCAGGGGCCGGATCTGCAAGAGCTTTATCACTGGGCGCCTATGATTAAGGACCGCATGGCCACGCTCGATGGTTTTCAGGATGTAACCACAGATCTTCTCATCAGCAGCCCGCAAGTGGTGCTGAACATTGATCGGGATCGGGCGCAGGCGCTGGGTGTTACGGTCGATCAGATCGAAAACGCGCTCTACGACGCTTACGGACAAAGACAGGTCTCGACGATTTACGCTTCCGTAAATCAATACTGGGTGATCATGGAACTAATGCCCGAGTATCAGCGTGATCCGGCGGCGCTAGCGGAGTTGTACATCCATTCTTCAAGTGGCCGGCTTATTTCGTTGCGGGAAGTTGCGAGAGTGACGCGGGGAGTCGGACCGGTGACCGTCAATCATTTCGGTCAATTGCCTTCTGTAACGATCTCATTCAATCTTGCGCCGGGAGTGCCGCTTGGAACGGCAGTCGATGCCGTCCAGAAGACATTGGCAGACATGCACCTGCCAGCGACGCTGACCGCGAATTTTCAAGGCTCGGCGCAGGTATTTCAGTCTTCGGTTAAAGGGATGGGAATTCTGCTGATCATGTCAATTATCGTCATTTACATCATCCTGGGCGTTCTTTACGAGAGCTTCATCCACCCGATCACAATCCTTTCCGGGCTGCCGTCCGCAGGCCTTGGCGCGTTGCTGACATTGATGCTGTTTCGGCTGGACCTGAACATTTACGCATTCGTCGGGCTCATCATGCTGGTGGGGATTGTGAAGAAGAACGCGATCATGATGATTGATTTCGCGTTGGAAGCGGAGCGGCAGGGCAAAACGCCATTCGAAGCAATTTATCAGGGGTGCCTGTTACGCTTTCGGCCTATCATGATGACAACCATGGCGGCGTTGATGGGCACGCTGCCGATTGCGCTGGGATTGGGAGCAGGTGGCGAGGCCAGGCGTCCGCTTGGCCTTGCGGTCGTCGGCGGTTTAATTGTTTCCCAACTTCTGACGCTTTACATCACCCCCGTGGTTTATCTTTATTTGGAAGCGTTCCAGGTCTGGGCAAGAAAGCATTTGAGACGGCGAAACCGAAGCGCGACGCTGGCGCCGGCTTCTACATCAGAGTTAATTTCTTCTTGATACAGCCTGTTGTTTGCCTCTTCCCTTTGCCCTAAGGTCAGGCCAAATAGCGATTAACACATGAGCAAAAGGAATATCCGCTGGGGCATTCTTGGCACAGCCAATATTGCCCGGAAGAACTGGAAAGCGATTCAGCTTTCCGGAAATTCGACGGTAGCGGCTGTTGCCAGCCGGGACTTGGCTCGGAGCCGCCAATTCATTGCCGAATGCCAGGCTCAAGTGCCAATGGCGAGTGAGGCGGAAGCGTTCGGCAGTTACGAAAGGCTTTTGGAATCAATAAAAGTTGATGCGGTTTATATTCCGCTGCCGACGGGGTTGAGAAAAGAGTGGGCCATTCGAGCTGCGGCGGCAGGAAAACATGTTCTTTGCGAAAAGCCATGCGCTGTGAGCGTCGCGGATGTGCGCGAAATGATTGAGGCGTGCAAGAAGCATGGAGTGCAGTTTATGGATGGGGTAATGTTTAATCATAGCCGCCGGTTGCAGCAGCTACGCGACGTTTTGGACGATGGAAAGAGTATCGGCAATGTGAAGCGAATCACCTCCGCGTTCAGTTTTCGCGCGTCACCGGAGTTTTTTGACACCAATATCCGGGGAGATGTGCGCCTCGAGCCGCATGGTTGTTTGGGTGACCTGGGGTGGTACTGTATCCGTTTCGCGCTATGGGTGATGAACTGGGAAATGCCAGTGAAGACGTTCGGGCGGGTACTTTCCCAATCGAAAGGAGACAGTCAAAACGGCTCGGTGCCGACCGAACTTACCGGGGAATTGTTATTCCCTTCCGGTGCCAGCGCTTCATTTTATTGTTCCTTTCTGACGGAGAACCAGGAGTGGGCGAATGTGAGTGGAACACTCGGGTATGTTGAAGTGCCCGATTTTGTTTTGCCCTTTGCCGGTAGTGAACTGGAATTGAAAATTCACAACAACGTATTCTCAAAGAATGGCTGCGATTTCAAAATGGAAGCGCATACGCGGCGAATTGCGATTCCCGAGTACAGCAATTCGCATCCAACCGCGCAGGAGAGCAATATGTTTCGGGCTTTTGCGGAGCAGATTAAATCCGGCCAATTGAATGGGTCATGGCCGGAAATGGCCCTGAAGACGCAGGAAGTGATGAGTGCCTGTTTAGAATCGGCCTCGACATAGCGGCTCAGCGGTTTTCATGGAGCCTGAAAATAAGATCGTGCTCGGCAAGGGTCGATTGGCGATATTGAATGTTAACGTCTATGGAATACGAAGCGGTTATTGGCCTTGAGACACACGTTCAGCTTAAGACGAAGTCAAAAATGTGGTGTGGGTGCGCGAATGAGTTTGGCGCCTCCCCGAACACCAATGTCTGCCCGGTGTGTCTGGGATTGCCTGGCGTGTTGCCGGTCGCAAATGAGGAAGCTTTACGGCTGACAACACTGACCGGCTTTCTTCTAAATTGCACGATTCCACGTTTCGCGAAGTTTGACCGGAAGAATTATTTCTATCCGGATATGCCCAAGAATTATCAGATTACGCAGTACGACAAACCTTCAACCGCGAATGGATATGTGGATTTTGAATTCGGCGATGGAATATCCCGGGTGCGAATCACACGGGCTCATTTGGAGGAAGACGTCGGCAAGAACTTTCATTTCGAACGGCAAAGCGGCGTGGATTTCAATCGGGCGGGCGTGCCGTTAATGGAGATCGTTTCCGAGCCGGACATTACGAGCGCGGATATGGCGTATGAATATGTCAATGCGCTGAAGGACATCCTGGTGTATGGGGGAATCAGTGGTTGTGACATGGAAAAAGGCATGGTGCGGTGCGACGTAAATGTGAGTGTCCGGCCAAAGGGAGAGCAGTTGTTAGGGGCGAAAATCGAGATCAAAAACATGAACAGTTTCAGCGGCGTGCGCAAGGCGCTGGATTACGAAATTCCTCGGCAGATAGAAGCCCTGAAGACGGGAGGGAAGCTGGTTCAATCGACGCGTCGTTGGAATGACGTGGCCGGAATTACCGAAGAAATGCGCACGAAAGAGCACGCGCACGATTATCGTTACTTTCCAGACCCGGATTTGATGCCATTCGAGCCAACCGAGCCGTGGCTAAAGGATGTTTCAACGCGCGTCGTGGAGTTGCCGCTGGCGCGAAAACAGCGATTTGTCCGCGAATATCAATTGCCGGCATCGGATGCGCAGACGTTTGTTTGGGACGCAGCGCTTGGCAATTATTTCGAAACTATCGCGAAGCAGTCGAAAAATCCGAAGGCCATTGCCAATTGGGTGATTAACAATTTGCGCGCGAAAATATCCGAATCAGGAACAAGTCTCGCAGATTTGAATTTCAAACCTGATGCACTTCTTGAACTCGTCAGTCTGGTTGAGAACAAAGCGATTGGCGGAGCCGCGGCGCAACAAGTGTTCGCCGAAATGTTCGACACCGGGAAACAGCCGTCGATAATAGTGCAAGAGAAAGGATTAGCACAGGTCAGTGATACGGCCACCATCGAGGCGTTTTGCGATCAGGCGATCTCTGCGAATCCCGGGCCGGCGGCGGATTTCAAGACCGGCAAGGCAGTGGCTCTGAATTTTCTTAAGGGCCAGGTAATGAAATTGAGCAAGGGAAAGGCTAATCCGGCCCTGGCGGGAGAGATTCTGGAGAGGAAGTTAAAGGGGTAAACTGACCGGTGCTCACACGGGATGTCCGATTCCGGCCTGGGACGGAACGGGTCTGCGAACGCCTTGGGGAAGCCTGAGCAAGCGAGGGCGGGATTTTGGAGGAGGGAGGAGGATAAACGGCTTCGCAACGCCGCCATTGAGGCTGATGCTTAACCCGACGAGTCCTGCGAAAACGGTGAAATCACTGTAGAAGTTGCCAAAGATAGCGAAAAAGAAAATCATCCGGACGATAAAGTAAACGAGCAAGAAGTTGTTCAACTTCGCATAAGCAGGATTTCCGTAGCGATAGTTCTTGTACAGCACGCGCCAGGAAGCAGCAACAAACCATAAGAAGCCGATCACGCCTGGAATCCCGAAGGGAACAATCACGGATAAGGGGCCATTATGATAATCAGATACGAATTCGGTCCCACCCTCCGATGCTTCCGCGAGCCCGGTATTCACCTGGACGGTGATGAATGATTGCATTTCGGCGGCGCTGAATCCCAGTCCTTTGCCGAGGAGAAGGTATTGTGGAATCTGCGGGATCACCCGTTTCCAGATCTTGAGGCGCCATTCGCTCGAAGCTTCAGCGTCTGCTTTTGCCATAGGATCGACGGGCAACGGAAGAACGCTAAGACTGCGCTGTATATTCAGCGGAAGGTGCTGCACAAAACCCACGAGTAACGCGCCAACGAGAACCAGCGCCAGCGCAAAAACCGGAAGCAGACGGCTGCGCATCAGGCCCTCGACATAAAATAAAATTGAGAATGTCAGGACAAGGCCAATCACAATTCCCCGGAAACCGCCGAGGACGCTCAGAACAATGACCGTGAGAAACAGGACCAAACGAAAAATGCGCCGGACATCGAAAATTTCGGCAATTCCGTACCGGGCAAGCATCGCGTGAAATGCACCAGCACCCGCCGTTGCGAGGCCCCCTAACCGATCTATGACCATTGTCGGACCAACCGGATTGTTAATAATGGAATGAAGGCCGTGCGTGCTGACGGGAAAGAGCAAGTAAATGAAATATAAGCTTTCAGGCAGTATAGAGCCCAGCTCGCCGACGGCAGCGACAGCACTGCCTACAAAAAAAAGCACCATGTAACGTGTTGCATATTTCGGAGCGATTGGCCTGCTGATGAGCGCAAAGTAGCCGATGACAGCCGTTAAAATCAGCAAATACCTTTTGCCCCCCTGCACCTCGCTCCCGAATGCAGCCACGCCAATGCCGCCCCGGCATTGGGCAGTCGCAAGGACCACGGCGGCCAAGAACAAAAGCGAGCGGGTAACACCGGGCGCGCTGAGAAAGCGGAGCCGCCGATTCAGGATATGTTGGACAATCGCAAGTGACAGGCTGAGCCAGGCCATTGCCATCTGTAGCTCAGGCCGGCCAGGAAGGAAAAAAAGCACGGCGCCCAAGTTCCAGGTTGCAATGAGCAAGCCGTGGTGCCAGCGCAGCAGCAAGGGCAGGGTCAAAAAGAAAAGGATTGGGATGATACCAAAATAGGTCGAGATGCTATAGAGAGGATTGCCTTCCTGAGCGATCACGTAACCGAGAAAAATGGCTAGCGGCAGGCATATGCTGTAAATCAGCAGAGACCGAAGCAATGAGGAGGCGCTGGTCATGATCTAAGCCGTAAGTATTCAATACAACCACAGATGGACACAGATAAACACAGATGGGAAGCGGTGCAAATGGTCACTTCCGGGTTCGGAAAAATACTCACTAAACGGTCGCCAGAAATCGAACCGGAGAAACTCATCTGTGTTCTGTTGAATCTGCGTTTAACTGTGTTCATCTGTGGTTTTTTCGACTGCATGGATACGGCTGCTTCCATAATCAAATATCGGGGCTAAGGGATGAAACACATAGAAACCAAGGTTTTCCTTGGGCCAGGCGGCAAATTCAGCAGTATTCTTGCCATTCTTAATCAGGAGAACGCTTCCAACATCGGTTGCTCCGGTTCAGCCAGTTCGGGCTCGGCAACGGGTTCAGGCCCGCCATTCAAGCTCACGCTTAGCCCTATCAGGCCGGTGAAGACGTAAAACTCCGTATGGAAGGAACCGTACACAGCACAGAAGAAGAGCACTTTTGTTAGAAAAAACGCCCACAGAAATGTATTGATGCGCTGAAGACGGAAATCGCCGAAACGATAATTGTGGTAGAGATAACGGCCCGTGGCGATGAGAAACCAAATAAAGCCAATCGCACCCCAAATTCCCAGAGGAATAATTACTGACAGCGGACCATTGTGGTAATCGCTCGAGAGTCCGACAGCTTCGTAAGCTGCTGATTGGCGTTGCGCGGATAGTCCAGCGTTATAAAGATCATTGGGATCTATGGCATAGCCTTTGCCCCTTAATAGGTACCGGGGGATTTGCGGGAACGCTTGTCTCCAGATCTCCAATCGCCATTCGGTTGAAGCGTCCGCGTTTTGTTGGGCAACCGGATCTATCTTGGCAGGCAAAAAGCTTAGCGTCCGTTGGACGACCCAGGGGAGTTTGTCCGCATTCGGCAATAAGATCGCAGCGACTGTGAGGGTAATTCCCAAAACTACGGGAAGCAGTCGGGTCCGGTGGAGACCTTCAAGATAAAAAAGCAGGCAGAAAGTCACGATAAACCCAATTACAGTGCCACGAAAACCTGAGGCGGCGTAACAGACCAAGGCAATCACCAGGCACAAAAATCTCCAAGGCTTGGATAAGTCCAAGGTTCCCTTGATACCGTAGCGAGCCAAAATCCAGTAGAAGAGCGCGGTGCCAATGAACGGCAAGCCATTGAGGCGAAAGATTCCCGGATTCAATGCATAATCAGCTCTGGCCTGGTCTGCAGCAGCGCCGGCCGGAAAGAAATAGAAGAGCGGATAAAACGCCGGGCCCAACTTATATATTATGTTAGGTATCAAACCGGTCACACCCGAAAGAAAGAACATTGCTATATACAGGGCAGCCTTCTCCGGCTCTATTCGGTGGCTCGTAAACGCGAAAAAACCAACAATCGCCATGAAGAGCAAAACATAATTTTTGCCGCCATACTGGGCTGAACCAAATACGCGCAATCCAATTCCGCCGGTCACCCAGGCTGTCACCAATACGACCGCCGTCAGAAAGAGAAGTGGGTTAACCAATGAAGGAACATAGATAAAACGCGACTCTGGATTGACCGCACGATTAAGCAGCGCAAAAAGCAAACTGGCAGCGGCGACAGGTATCCAAATCTGGGGCTGGCCAGGCAACATCACAGGGGTAATGCAGGCGTTCCAACTTAAGACCAGAATCGGGTGATGCCATTTCATCAACAGCGGTACCGCCAGCACGAATATCACGAGCACAATGACCGCCATGCTCCCGGATTCCATTGGCTCCGCCAGAAAATAGCCCAGCAGGACTGCCAGAGGCAGGCACAACGCCATGATGAGATGCGCGCGGGGGATTTTAATCGTGGTATTCGCCATGATTCGGTCCATAGTAGAATAAATTTCGAGCGTTTTTGCAACGCTTTTCTGCGCTGCTATTCTCAAGTTCAAAACGATAGAACCTCCTCAAAGCTGATGATACCCTTGACTACGAATGCAGCGATGCAGCTATACTGGACAACTTGAAAGTCGATAGCCACTTTACCCCGACAAATGCCTCCACGACTAAGGATGCACCGGCCGACAAAAGTTCGCCATCATGGGCACGGAGATTTTTCGTCCTTCTGTGGATTTTTCTCCTAGCTTTCGAGGGGGGATACCTTTGGCACCTCGGCAATGGCCTGAACTACCGGGCTGATCCGCACGCTGAGGCGGATACTCTCCGAGCTGCCGATGGATATGTTGCGGAAGGCCTGGACGCGAACCACCTTTTGCCGCGGTTGCTCTACGGCCACCGCTTTGCAAATGTCGGCACCGTCAAGGACCACGTTGACAGCCAGGGACTCGTCGTTTCCGATTTTCGACAGGATTTCCCGGCCAAGATGGCGGACCCGGATAAATGGGTCACGACGCATTGCCCTCCGGCGGCAGACCTCGCCAATGGCGTGATGGCTCGAACCTTCGGGGTCGATCCGATTTGGCGGCTGCGGCTGTTTCCCACGGCGATTGGATTGTTGGCGCTGGCCTTCTTCTTTCGAACCATTGTGCGGGCATGGGGAATCGAATGCGGCGCCCTGATCGCGCTGGCGGTGGTCGTGCTGCCAATGGTGCTGCTTTGGCTACCCAGCCTTCATTTTCAGGGCTATGCATTTGCGCTTTTGCTGGTCCAAACCAGCGTGTTGATACGCCAGTTTTGGCTGAGAGACCGTCAGGGTTTTCTCTTTTTGCCGACGTTGTTCCTCTTGGGTCTAATCCAAGGCCTGCTCTCCTGGGACCATTTGTTCCTTGTTTCCTTGCTGACATTGCCATGGTGGCTGTTGCGCCGCGCCGACGGTGCGAATCCACAATTTAGCTGGTTATTTTGGTCCGTCGCGGCGCCTGCTGCCGGATTCGCCTTCGCTCATATTGCACATTTCTGGATGGCGGCGAATGAACTGCACGGCTGGCAAGCTGCCTTCGGAGAATTTCGCCGCACCGCGGCCGAGCGAGGCGGAGTCAGCGAACGCGGGACCGCCCTTGTGCGGTATGTCCTCAAGTCTTTATATCTTTATATACGCTGGTGTTTCAAACCCAACAATTTGAATTTCGGTCCGTTCTTCGCGCTTCTGCTTGCTGTGGCCATCCCCACCGCAGTCTTTTCCACAACTGAAATTAGTTTTTCGCTGTGCGCGGCGAACCGGCGCTGGCATATAAGTCTGATCTGGCCGGGCGCACGAAGTCCGCTAGTCCCACTTGCCGGAGCGTTGTTTGTCGGTACCGTTTGGCTGCTCGCCATGCCGCAGCACACCGTTGGGAATTCACATGTTACCGTACACCACCTTGCCGTTTTTTACATTTGCATGGCAGTAATTGTAGCTCGTAGCCTCAAGTTTCGCGCTTGCAGCCAAAGTAGCGTCACAGAGACGACAACAGCGGGACCTGAGCGTACGGAGTCCGCTTCGGTCGGGATGCGCTAAAGTCTCCGCTAGCCTAAGCGAGGTGCACCAATTGTAATTTACGTGAGCGGCTTTGCGCGGGCGCCTTTGCAGGATTCAGCAGGTATGAGATATATGTGGCGGGGATATTTATCCAATGCCAACCTGGATATTCCGAAAGGACTCCACTTTGGGATATCTCGTTGAAGGTAAGTGAAACTGACGAGATGACTGACGATAGGGGAGCAAGCAAGATAAACATCACCCTCCTGAAACTCCGGACCCTTTTCGGGCGGTAACGGTGTGCAACCCGGTAGCCATCCTGGAAATGGAGCTCCAAATTCCAAATCGAGAGCCCCCTCCGGAAGACGATAGTCATAAAGATAACGCGCGACGCAGCAATCGATTAGCAAAGCGTGCTCGGGAGACGGATGAATAGCCAAAGCCGCTGTTCGCTCGTCTCCCAAATCCGCGCTGATTTTGCCGCCTAAAACTCCGGCAACACCAATAAAGTCCCTTCGATTTGCAACAAGAAGAGCCGTAAGAATCACCGTTGTGAGACTAGTCCTCCAGTGCGCCGAAACCATCTTCAAAGCGGCTCCGCCAAGGAACAACATTGCGAGGATCGGCCACCATGTCCCCCCGAGCCAGAGAAGGCCCGCCACCGCCGCCAGCAAAAAGGTCGCCAGAGTACAGATGCCGGCTGTGGACAAGCTGTTCTTCGCCTTCCTGTACAGAAAGATCGCCAGGCCAATCGGTATCAAGACCAGCGGCCAATTATAGGTTCGTAGCTCAAAAGTGGCGAACGAGACGAAACCGCTAAACATTGTTGCTCCCGTTTTGGCGAACCGTGTGGAGTGGAACCTGAACGTATTCATAAAGGGCCCGAGTTGAAATCGGATGAGGCATAAGAATACGAGGCCCGTCAGCAGAGCCGCGCAGATAACCAATGCGAGCATTTTCAATTTCTCGCGCGGGATAGGGCACTGACGCCAGGCCTGATAACCAACGCAGACAGCCAGAGCTATCGCAAAAAGAGTCACCCTTGGTGCTGCGGAAGCCCCCAGAAACATCAGCAAAAGGCCGCAGGCGAGCGGAACGCCGGCTTTAGGCCTCCAATCCGCCACGGCAAAACCGGCCATGGTCAGCGCCACTCCCAGCGTGTCAGGTCTAAGCCCAAGCTCAAGCAGAGCAAAAGCCGCCCCTAACGGCACGGCCAGTTCCAGCCAAATCCCTGCTTCGTGCCTGCGTAGCACGACAATGGTTGCCAGTGTTGTGACCACGATCATGAGCATCGCAAACCCGGTCATCGAGCCTGCGCTGACACCGAATATCTTTAACCAACCGAATAGAACGTACGAGTGCAGGGGTGGGTAAACGAAGAAATAGTGGCCCGGGAATCCCTGGCGTGCCAGAAGCGGATTCGAGAAATCACCACCTTCCACCATATTGAGCGCCGCTCCTGTATAAAAAAGATCGTCGAACATCGGTTTCGGAAAATCGAGGAGCCAGAGCGAAAAGAAAAACGCCAGGGCGACCACAATCGAAATCGCGGGACGAGCCGGCCTGTTCGCCGTTGATGTCATAAGGAGCAGGATGAACGATTTAGCCTCATTTCGCGGAGCCAAGATTTTGTTCGCACCTCGATAGATCCGGATTTTTGCAGGCGTAGAACTGATACAGGGACAAGTACTTATTCACACCGAACGCGCGACATTGCACCTCTTTAAAAAAGTATCGAATTACTGCTTCGATCTCTTTGGCTGTGTTAACATGTTCGTGTTTCATCAGCAGGCCGTAATCCAATCCGTGCTTGAGCCGAAATTCGAGGCCGGTGGTCATTTTCCAGCCAAGCGTCCAGAGAGGAGTTCCTTCGCTGGGGATCGCCGTTCGTAGATTGCCGTCCGGCGCGAGCACGATGCCCGCACGGGCCACCACCTGCGGCAGATTGCAAATATGTTCAAAAGTCGCGACGGACGTTATCCGATCGTAACGTGCGGTCAAAGGCACCTCATTGATATCCGAATAAACCTTTCGGACTCTATTCAACAGGGGAGAGCCAGCAAAAAGCTCTTTGAAGGGTTCGATGATGTCGTAGGGCCCCAGTTGAGGTTCGTGGGCGAGTTGGTTCAAGGTGCCTGCGCCGACCTCAAGCGTGGTCTTCTGGGCGGCGCTGCGAGCAATGTCTTTCGCCACCTGTTTGTGCATCCACGACTCGACTTTTTGAGACAGAGATGACGCTGCCGTTTTGCCTTCTCTGTTTGACTTGTATTGAACGGCGTAAATGTCCGCAATTTCCCGGGGCAAGGGAGGGCGAGTTTTTGGAAATCGTTCAAACATCGATGGATTGGCAAGTGACTTAGACGCGATCATTCAGCGCAGTTCGATCATTTTCTACCTTTTCCCTCAGCAACACAATCTCCTGGGCGAGAGTTCGGTTCTGGAGTTGGAGCCGGGACACAGTCGTGGACAGGTGAAGCAAATAGATGAGGATGGCAAAGATCGCACCGGTAAAAATCAGATTAAGTGGTTCAAAGACGCCGAAAAGGTGGCCCAACAACTCCAGACCGTTTCTCCAAAACGAGAGCACAATGAGGACAAAAGTTGAGAGAATCCACACAAAGGCATACTCTTCGCGCAGCTTTCCTTTTTTGATCTGCAGGAGAACGCTTCCGAGAAAGGAGAGGCTGCCAACAATGGCGACAATTTGAATCCGTTCCATAGATTATTTCCTGAGGTAAGTAAAAATGATGGCAATGGTTACTTTGAACATATAATAGCATCCACGCAGGCCTTGAATAGACGATTCGCCGCCCTGCCGCTCATTCATTCGCACCGGAACTTCACCAAAGGTCAGCCCTCGACGATAATAGAGGATGATTGCCTCCGGCTCGGGATATTCGTCGGGGTAAAAATCATAAATGACTTTCATTGCTTTTCGATTCATCAGGCGCATGCCTGAAGTGGGATCGGTGACCGAGCGGCCGGTGATTAATTTGAGCAACCATTGCAGGAAGCGAATGCCGCTTCTTCTGGCAAGAGTGGATTGAAATCCTTGGCGGTCAATGAATCTTGAACCAATTGCGACATCCCAATGGTTTTTTTCCAATTCGCTGACGAGCGTCGGAATATACTGGGGTGGATGTTGGCCGTCAGCGTCAATCTGAATCGCTAAATCAAAGCCGTTGTTGAAGGCAAATTTGACGCCGGTTTGGACGGCGCCCCCGATACCAAGATTGATGGGCAGGTGCAATGGGACACATTTAAGCCGGGCGATAAGCTCTCCGGTCGTGTCTCGCGAACAATCATTTACGACGACCGGAGTAAGTCGAAGGTTCTCCGTGCTGAGGCTGTTAATCGCATCAACGACAGAAGCGATGCTTGCCTCCTCGTTGTACGCAGGAATGACCACGGCGATCTTTACCAGTTGGCCCATGAACTCGCGCCACTTGCATTTCTTCGCCTGAATTTGAAGCGAAAGATGGTTCTCACTTTTGACCATGTTCCGCAGCTTTGGGGTGGTGTGTCAAGATTGGTCAGTTTTGCTTTGCCAGAACGAGCAGTATTTCTTAGCCTGCGCACGTGCTTTGCGCAGTTGCTGCGATAAATTTGGTGGTTGGGAGATTGGCGCCGGATGTCAAATCCAAGCCTTTCAAGGTGGGCAACTGAACCTTAATGATCGCCTCAATGGGTAAGCTGTCCCAGCCCGTTGGCGTGGCACCGTGGATTCTTTTTTGCGCATTTTGCAACTGCGTGGGATGGGGTTTGTCCGCGATTCATCAACTGAATGCCGTAGGTTATGCGGCAGCGTTTGGGTTGGGGATTGCAGCACTCGTAATTTTTCGAGGGAGGCTCCTGCCCGAATGCTGGCCACGACCGCACTGGCAAATGCTGCAACGTCGCTTCCGCCGTTTTTTTCCGGCGAGCTTTGTGGTATTGGCAGCAATGGCCCTGCTCGGCGGGATTCTGCATCATCCAGCGCAGCCGGACGGGCTGACCCAGAGAATACCCCGCGTGCTTAATTGGCTGGCCGAGCAACGGTGGTACTGGATTGAGAATGCGCCTTCGAATTTTAATGCGCACGCCGTTGGTTTCGAATGGTTGATGGCCCCAATGCTTGCCCTGCTCAAAACGGATCGGTGCATATTCCTTTACAATATCATCGCCTTTCTTTTGCTGCCGGGGCTCGTTTTTAGCCTGTTCACACGCCTGGGTGTGACACCGCGCGCAGCGTGGTATTGGATGTGGCTGGCGCCCGCCGGATACTGCTTTACGATGCAAGCGGGCGGGATTGGAAATGATGCGGCTGGCGCGATTTTTGCCCTGGCCGCGGTGGACTTTGCCTTGAGGGCCAAGGAAAGCGGCAAGTGCGCCGAGCTTTGGCTTTCGATTCTGGCTGCCGGTCTTTTATCCACTGCTAAAATGAGCAATCTGGCATTGGGACTGCCATGGTTGATTGCGGTTTGGCCAAGCCTTCGTTTGTTATTTTGGAAACCTGTGGCGAGCGCGATAGTCGCAGCAACGGCGGCGATGAGTTCGGCGCTGCCACTCATGTTCCTGATTCATCAGAATGGAGGCGGTTGGACTGGCGCTGATCTCGAAAGAGGCTGGCCGCTTGCACCACCACTCGTCGGTTTGGTGGGCAACAGCCTTAATCTGGCGTTGGGGAATTTACTGCCACCCGTGTTTCCGATGGCGGGATGGTGGAATGAGCATATTTATAAACTTTTTCCTCAAAGCTTCATCGCCAAAATGGAGAAAAGCTTTGAACCTGGAGCCGCGCATTTTTCCGCAATTGAATTCCACTATGAACTCTCTGCCGGCATTGGCGTCGGGTTGTCACTGTTACTATTGATTTCGTGGATTTGGGCCAGGAGTCATGGCGGCTCAGCAAGTGGCAGTCGAGCATCGCAGAAACATCTGGCACTTGTGCGTTGGTCGCCGTTGATTTCGTTGATTGTCTTCATGCTTAATGTAGATGTTGGTGGCCCGGCGAGACTTATCATCCCGTATTACTGTTTGCTGATGCCATTGGCAATCATGGGCCGATGTCACCAAACACTGGTCCGAATCAAATGGTGGCAAATCCTCGCAGCGATGACTCTGGTCGTTTCGGCGGGTCTACTTGTTCTGAATCCGCCGCGACCACTGTGGCCGGCGCAAACGGTTCTGAACGTTTTGTCATCGAAATATCCTCATTCATCGCTCATCACACGAGCCACAATCTTTTACGACGCTAACGCCAGGCGATGGGATGCCTTGGCGCCAATTCGTGACAAGCTGCCCAAGGACGCGAAGAATATCGGTTTTATTAGTTTTCTAATCGGTTCCAGCATGGAAACCTCGTTGTGGAGGCCCTTCGGCGAACGCAGAATTTATTGGCTTCGTCATTCCCCAATTCAACCCGACCTTAATAAGAAAGACATTAAGTACGTTGTGGTTGGGACTGATCCAATGACTCAAAAAAATTCTCCAAATTTTCAGGAATGGATGAACGAGTGGTTGCAGGCGAATAACGGCAGGATCGTTGCGCAAGAAAACGTCACAATTATGGCAACATTTCCGCCGACGCCATGGTATTTGATCGAGGTCGGATCGAATGGACAATAGCAAGAAGAGCGGGAGTCAACATAATGGAACGATCATCAGGAATAAACGAAATGTCTTCGGACGCCATCGCCGCTGATGATTGCGGCTCTTGCGAAGCACGATGTTCCTCGCTATTTCCACTGGAATACTCGACCCCCTGAATCCGTCCAAAACTGGCGAAGAAACAGTTAGCTCAAGGAACGACCAAATCACCAAATTCAGCCTCAGGTCTTCCGGGCGGCAATGCAATGAAACCAGCCGAGGCGATTTTGCGAAAGCGAGGCCAAGAATCCGATTGCGGAATTCATGAGCCGGAAGGGCCATTCTTTACGAGAGATCCGATCGGCCGATGTCAGAAAGGTCTCGATCTGAATCTGCTCCAACGGCAATGTCGACAGCATTCGCCGGAGTTCCCGTCGTGTGTAGCCCTTGGTGCCAACACTTTCCATATGATTCCAAAGTGCCCAACGCACACTCTTCCAGGGCCGGCCTGTAAGAGCCGCATATTTAAGCCAGCATCGATAGGCGCACAGGGAATGGCGATTGTAGAGCATCATTTTGATCTCTCCGCCCGGGCGGACGACTCGCACTAATTCGGAGATGGCTTTCTCAGTGTTCGGCGTGTGATGAAGAACGCCCCACGAGTAACCCAGATCGAAACTGTTCGACGGAAAAGGGAGGTTCTCCGCATCGGCCACTTTCAGAAATTCGGGTTGGGGCAGTTCATAAATCCCAATTCGATGGCTCAGATTGGCCAAGGCCTCTTCCGTGAGGTCCACGCCCGAGGCTATGGCTCCGGCGCGCAACCACTGAATGAAATCCGTTCCCGCGCCGAATCCGACTTCGAGCACTCGTTTTCCATGCCAGCGCGTGAATTGCGCAAACGAATGAACGAAAGGCTGGTCCGCGTAGCGCCATTGTTCGATTTGCTCAAAATATTCGCGGGTAAATTTCTCCGAACGCGCGTATTGCGTATCGCAACTTTGGCGATTCCAAAATGTTTTTACCTCGGCTTTCAGCGTCGCGGATTCCTGGACCATAACAGCTACCTAAAGTATCAACGCGACGCTCTGCTGAACAAGGCAAATCGCTCCCAAAATAGTGGTTTTCGCCCAAAAATTGCTTCCTTTATCCAACCATGAGAATTCGGTGTCAAACAAAACACACCTCTTTGCCCAAGAGATTACAGTTTAATAATTAGAATAATCGTTCAGGATTGACCTGAGGTTAGCAAAATCGATAGAATTTGAACCCAACGCAACCGGAATTCAATGGTCCGTCCGCTAGCTGCAGAACCTGGGATTCACAGGTGTGAGGCGTTAAATCTTATTAGGTTCGTGCAATTTGTGATTAGGACTCCCGCCCACCCAATAAATTCGTATATCAGGAACGGATTTGTGGCTGATTTCTATCTGAATATAGCGCGGTCGGGGCGCTTTCACTGGCTGCGCAGGACTCTTGAGCACGTGCTCGGTACGGAAATCTATGGTTCACTCCCGCAAAGGCTCTATATTCCTCATCCATTTGGCATTGTCGTCGGCGCAACTTCTAAAATTGGGGAGGACGTCACGCTAATGCAGTTCTCTCTGCTTGGCGGAAAGGATCCCTGGTTTCAGGGGGCCACGCCGGAAAATGTATATCCCACGGTCGAAGAGGGTGCATACATTTCCGCCGGAGCGAAAGTGCTGGGTCCAATTACTATTGGCGCCTGGAGCATAGTCGGCGCCAACGCGGTAGTCACAAAGGACGTCCCGCCGTTCTCGACAGTAGTTGGAAACAATCGAATTCTCAAGTCCACCGATGGCGGTCATCCTGCTGTGAGAAAATATTTGGAGTCCAGGAAGAAGAGCGGGGCGGCAACATGACGGGACGATCATCAGCAATAATTTCGCAGCAATCGAAATGCTTTCGGACGTATTCGCCGCAGATAATTGCGGCCATTGCGGAGCGCGCCGCGGGGTAGGCACGACTGCCCCGCCCTGCCAATTCGAAGATCCAACGCAGAGTCACACGGTCGATTTTGGGGGAAAGCATCGGGCAGGATTACCGACAGCAATATGGCGAGGTGGCACGTCTTTCGTTACGACGCAGCCCGCGCCGATGACAGCGCGATCACCAATGGTGACTCCCTTCAATACGATCGCGCGGGCACCAATGAATACGCCCCGGCCAATCCTTACAGGTTTCGCTATTTTGCCGCAAATATCACAGGTATTGTTCCAGTCCCATTCGCCTTCCGGAACGTGAAAGTCATTGTCCACCACCATTGCACCCGCACCGAAGATCGTGCCTTCACCAACTTCGATTGAGCCGGCGGCACACAGAACCGAGCCGCTCAGTCCGACTCTCGCACCCACAATCAGCCTGGCGCCCGGCACGATAGTCCGCAAGACACAGGGCTGAAAACAACCCAAAAGAGTAGACCGGACGGAACTGTGGATACGAGCCCGATCTCCAATAATCACTTGCGAATTTGGGGCTACACTGATTATTGGCCGCCCAAGGAATTCACAGCTTCCTTCGAATTTCACCCCCTTGAACTTCCCCTCTAACATCCAGAGAAACGAAGGCCAACGGTGCCATCCCGCCATCAATCTTGCGATGACGAATTGTGGCGCTTTTGCATTGCTCATCAGTTTCTCGAAACGTCAGCTTAATCGGATGCTACAACTCCGCCAGAATCAATGTCGGAATTACCTTTTCTTCTTTTTCTTTGCAGGTGCGGCTTTCCCCGGAGGAGCCTTTTTCTTTGGTTTCGCTGAAGACTTCTGCTTCTTGCCGGATGGTTTTTTTTCGGATTTTCCCGAATCGTCGTCTTCGTCTTCTTCCTCATCTTCCCCACCGATTTCATCGACCGCGGTTGCGAGCGGGCCGGTTCCGGTTTCGACGTCATCTTCTGCGCCGGGGTCGGCTGTGATTAACCGGTTGAAGTCGACGAACGGATCCGCGGAAAGCTCGTCGCGCAACGGTTTCCAAGCGTCGTTATCGGCGGCGATTTCGTCATAGACCCCTCGGGGCACTCGAAGTGTGCTGGACACATGCTCATCCTCTGAACTAACCCAGGCCAGGACGAGTTCAGCGGACTCGACGCCCACAAGTCGAAGATCGTTCTGGTCTGTCAACGGCGGATCCGGCACATCTTTCAGCACCGCCATCTTAAGCAGTTCCAGATTGACGTCATCCAATCCGTGCTCGCTGCAAAGAAGTTTTTCGCTGAGCGCGCCCCATCCGAACACAACGCGAGCTTTCATTTCGCGTCCCATTTCCTGCGCTTCAGGCGGCGCATCCGGGCCATAGGCAACCGCAAACACGGAGCGGGCCTTTTCCTGAAGTGCTTTCCACTGGCGCACGTCACCGCCTGGTTGCACCAGAATCCACTGATGCCGGCCCATGTCCAGGTAAGTCATGAGCGGCTGAGTGCGAAAGGTGCTGCCGCAGGAATCGCACTTTTCCCGCTGAAAGCTGCCATCCATGATGGCGGCACGAAGATCGGGCCGGCGGTCAGCATTGACGCTGGCGGCAAGGTCGAAGGTCCTGGGCTTCCCGCAAACGGGGCAAGGCATAGTGGCTTGATTGAACATGGACATAATTTTATTCCTTTCAGGCTTTCATTGCCTTTGCCTCGGACTTTGCGGCAGATCGAAACCAGCCCGACATTGGATGGGAGCGGCTCAGTTTATTCAGGTAATAGAGCGCATAAATTTCAGCGAACCATTCACCGGGTGCGCGCCATTGATATTTGGTAACGCCGGTGGTGGCGCGATCAGCGAGGGCATAGCTGTACCAATCGTTATCGTAAGCCTCCTGATAAACACGACCGCCGAATTCAACGGCATCTGCATGAGCCTTGCCTTTGTTCCAAGGCTTGGCCGCGGTGTAAACTCCCTGCTTGCATTTAGCGACCACGGCGTGGTTTTGGATTTGATCCCACTCGGTGAAGAGAGAGCCAAGTTTGGCAGTTTCGTCGGCAGGCTTGGTGCAATTGCCGGTTTTGAGCAGATCCGTCAACATCGCCTCGAGGTCCGCGGCCTGGGCCTTTTTTGTGCCGCCGGCGCAATCCGTCACGAGGCTGGGGAGAAATGAACCCAGAACAGAGTCGAACGTTTCCTTTTTCCATTTCCCAAAACCGTCCTTCTCCATCCGACTGCTCATGAATTTGACTCGGTCGTCCACCGCGTGCCCAATCTCGTGCAACGTTGTGAAATCGAAATAACTCGTCTTCACAACTTTGCCTGAATCGGCGACGAGGGTGTGTTCATCGTTAGCGCTACCCTTCTCGGTCAGGTCCTGAAGCGCAATCGTTTTTCTACCGCTGCTGTAATAGTTTCCTTTCGCAAGCGGTTCGCTCTGATAGCTCAGTGTCTTAAGGCTCTTTTCGGCCGGGCTACCGTCGGGCTTTTTCTTGCTCTGCCGCGTTTGCCAGTCGGGAACGCGTGCCAACATCTTGCCAATGCGCGGCAGTGACCGGGCTTTGAATTCCTCGCCGACCTCTATCTTAACCCCAAACCGGGCTTCGATCATTGCCTTGCAGGCAGCGAGTTCATTGGGGTCATCGAGATGATCAGGCAAATCGGCCAGCATTTTGTCCAACTCTTCGACCCCCTTGAATTTTGCCGTTACTTTCATGAAGCGTCTCATGACCTGTTCAAAGAGCGTCGAAACGTCTTTGCCGAGCTTCACAACTTCCTGGCCGACTGCTCGCGGTTGCGAGGACGAATTCCTTTTTGTATACTTAAGCAGCTTTTTCAGCCGCGGGTCCAAACCTTTATATGTTTTCCGAGCCACTCCAAACTCGGCTTTCATTTTCAGCAATGGACCGCTCTCCTCGGGGGGTTGCTTTGCCACCTTTGTCCAATCCTGATTTTCAACCTCGGACAGCATCTGGTCCATCTGCTCCATCGCCTCTTTGATCTTCTTGATTTGCTCCGCCCGATGCGCCAGATCGCCGCCCACAAAATCACTCCGGGCCGCTTCGGCCCGACTCCGCAGCGCCGCAACGCGTGCGTCGAAATTGTCGATTGCCGCTGCGATTGCCACCGCCGTGTTTCCAAGTGGCCAGGACTGCTTCTTCTCGTTTGCCAAAGCATCGAAATCAACTGTAATCGGGCGGGTGACTGAGGCATTTGGAACTCCGTCTCTCACCGTAATAACCAGGTTGCGCAGTTTGTGAAGGTCCATGTCGACCTCCGGCCCATGTTCCTCAATGCGGTGCGCAGCCTGATAAATCTTGATTAATTTGGGATGGGAGGTTTTTTCCATCGCAGGATAATTCGGTGCCGCCAGGAAGTTGGCCTTCTCCTGCTGCACGGCCTCGAACTCCGTCTGTAATATCCCCTTGGGGGCTACCTGCTTGAGGTTTCCGATCCAGCCCTTTGTGTTCTTGCTGTCTTTCTCCCAGGTATCCTTCAGCCAATTATCCCAGAGAACCCGCGCGTCAGCCTCTTTCTTTACCTTGGCAACATCGGTTTCGAGCTTCTTCAACGCAGCTTCCTGGTCGACCAACACCGTCAGCGTGCCTATCCTCGTCCGTTCCTGCGTCAGCGGCGTCAATTGCGGCGTTACTCCATCCTTCAGCGCCTTTTCTTTAATCCCGTTCACGACGTTTTGAAGGTCAGTCAAGGCCGTATCGACGGCTCCTGTTTTTTGCGCTACTCGGAGCTGGGTGGCCTTTAGTTCGTCTGCCTTCAACTTCGCTGCCGCTGCTTCCTTCTTGAGCGCCTCGATCTCCACGACGAGCGCCGCCAACTCCGTCTCCTGCCTGGCAAGTGAATCCAGCTTTAGCGCTGCTGCGACCTTCACGCTCAACTTTTCCAATCCCTCAGTTTGAGGTTGGCGCAAAGCGGGCTCTTCGATCGCATCCACCACTTTTTTGATTTCTGCCAGGTCGGTGTTGATCTGCTTATTGAGTTCATCAACCTTCGCTTTGAGCTTGGCTTGCTCGATTTCCAGTGCTTTTGCCGCAGCCGCTTTCTTTTCTGCGTATGCTTTGACCGTTTGTTCCATCTCGGCTACTCGCTGGCCGGCCGTTGTCGCATCGAAATCCTTAATCGCCTGGGAAGCCCCTGCCAACGCCGCTTTAAGGTCATTACCAATAGGACTTTCAAGCGCTTGTACGCGAGCAATCTCTGTTTCGCATGCTTTCTTTCGCTCCTCCAACTGCTTTAAGGCCGCCAGAACTTCAGGCGCGATCTCCGGCTGCTTCAGCAGTCGTTCGCATTCATCAAGCTGCTTGAAAGCCGGATCGAATTGTTTCTTGGCAGCGGCTTCATCCGCAGCATTGAGCGCTACGTCGTACTTGGCCTTCAAATACCACTCAGCCGCTTTGCCTGCGGCCTCAGCGGCAATCTTTTTCCGGCGCTCTTGGAATTCCTCGGCCTTGGCCTTCTGTTGAAGAATGTCGTCCGGAATTTTGACGCCGAGCGCGCCGATCAACGATTTGATTTCGATCAGGGTCAGTGGCATGGCTAGCTAAGTTGTTGGTCCAAGGCAGACAACGTCACTTCCAAAGGCTGCTTCACGGCGAATTTGCCGAAAGGATTGTTCTCAATAAACGGAGCCAGGGGGTGGCTGCGGATTGCGCCGAGTTGCTTCTGAATAAGCTGCCGCACTTGTTGGTTCAATTCGAGTTGGGCCTCGGCATCAGGACAGCGACCAGCTTCATCCAACTTATTCGAAAGCGAATCGTCAATCGGCGCAAGGTACTCGAACAACTTCTGCGATTTTGCTTCAACTTCTTTGAAAAACGGTTCGTCCGCCGCTTTGGCAAGGATGGCTTGTTGCAGCTTCTTCAATTCCTTCTCGCTGTTTTCCCGCGCGGCTCGCAAATTTGAACGACCAGTGAGGTAAGTGGATAGTTTGATCTGGCGGGTCGAGGTCGTGTCCGAAGTGGCCGGCTTAACCGGCGGCCTGGGCGGCGCGGTCGGAACCGGCTCCTGTTTGAGGGCTGACTCAATCAGGTCCAACAGTTGATTCGCTTTGACAAAATCATTTTTATTGGCAAGCGCTCCGGCTTCGGCGGCCACGGCGCTCAGGGCTTTTTCATCCTTGGTTCCAGCGGCTGCCTTTAATTGCGGCTTCGCCTTGATCTGAGGCAGCAGGACAGCCAGTCGTTGCTTGAATTTTGCCCCATCTTCATTGCCCGTTGGAAGAATGGGCGGCGCCCCTGGCACTTTTGCGCCAACCGAGGCTGTGTCTTCGCTCTCGGAATCTTCCACTGTCGTGCCATCGACGCTGCGTACGCGGGCCTTGTATTTTGTGCCCGTTTCAGATTGCAACGCCTTCTCAATCTTCGCACGGAGTCCTCCGGGAACCTGCTCCAGGACGAACGTGTGCGCATTCTTTTCGAAGATGCATTCGCCGTGGACGAACTTCCCGCCGCTCGCTGCGGCAATTTCGGGCAGCAACTTCTTCGTTCCATTGCCCACCTTGCGCGCCACGATCACGGCGCAGGCGTCCCCGGCCAAATATGACATGAACTGCATTTGCGGCTTGGACTCTTTATCGGTGGGGTCTGGCTCGCGCAACTTGACCTGCGCCAATGCGCTCACCATTTGGTTCTTTAAATCCTTTTTGAATTCCGCAGCCTCTTTCTCCTCCTCGTCATCGTCGTCCGCTGGCTTCGCGCTGGTGATGGCAGGAGTTTTCGCTTCCCCCGGCTTGTTTTGCGAGGCTGTTCCTCCTGCTCTCGCCTCCAGGCTTGGGGTGATCCTCTTCACCTCCTTGATTATTTCGTCGAGGTAATCGACAATCTCTTCCTTGGCAGCATTGGCCTTCTTGAACTTGAGCACCAGCTCGGACATTTCCTTTAGCGCATCCAGCGCTGCCCTAGGCACTTTTGCGGCATCCAGTTTGCCATAAGCCGCAAGGGCTTTTTGCAAATTGGTATCTTTCACTCCATGCTTCGTGGCCAACATTTTCCACGGCAGTTCTGTCAGATGTTTCTCGCTCATATGCGCCTGCGAATGCCTTCGATTCTCTCGGAAAGTCTCATCCCAGTACATCCTGAATCGGCTGCGGAGTCAAGCATCTGCCCTCTGACGGGTGATGAGATTGAAACCATCGGACAAACCAGGCTGACGTAAAGCGGCATCGGGCCTGAAACGGCGCCGACTGACCAACATATTTAACCGCATCCGAATCTCAAAGCGTTCCAAACAAAGCCTCTAATTGTAAGTGACAAATCCGCCACTTTGCAGAAATTGAGACGATTCTTGAAAATGAGTTCAACAAAATTTCAAGTCCTGTTAGGATGCCGCATCGATGAGTAACGCATGGCGTTCGTCGCGCGCAACTGTTTGTAACTTTCTTCTCCTTTTTCTGTCGGCTGGTGGAGCAATTCCAGTTCACGCTACAGATACTTTGGAGGAAATCAAAACTCGAGGCACGTTGCTCTGGGGGGCTGATGCCGAAGGGGGTGCTCCTTATGTTTATCCCGACCCGCAGAAGCCGGATCAATTGGTTGGCTTCGAACACGATTTGGCCGAAGCCATTGCGGCGAGGCTCGGCGTCAAGGCTCAAATGGTTCAGAACCAGTGGGACCAACTCGTGCCAGCACTCGAACGCCGAAATTTTGACATCATACTGAACGGATTGGAACTGACTCCCGACAATCAGCAGCACATTGCGATGTCGCAACCCTACTTCATTTACGCGCAACAAATCGTCACGCGCAAGGAGTCCGAAGGACTATCGCAGCTTGAAGACCTGAAAGGCAAAGCTGTAGGCGTGCTGTCGGGCTCAGTCGCGAAGGCGTTGCTCGAGAAATCGGGCGGTGCGGATTTGCGCATCTACCCAGGAAATGTCGAAAGCCTGCGCGATCTCAAGGCCAAGCGCATCGAAGCCGCCGTGATGGATTTGCCCATTGCCATTTACTATGCGCAGCCGGACGCGGCTCTGAAGTTCTCTGGCGTCTCCTTCGCTCCGGGCTACTACGGCATCGGTATTCGCAAAGAAGACAAAACGTTGTTGGTAGCCGTGAATCAGGCCATTAAAGAACTTGCCGAGGACCAGACGCTCGAACGGATTTATCGCAAGTACAACGTTTGGGATGAACGGCAGGTGAGTTTGAAAGATTACAAGGCCCAGGCTGTTGCCGAAAAGGCCTCAATTTCGACGATTCGGGAATGGCCGAAATACTTACCACTTCTACTGCATGGAGCGATCAAAACCGTCGAGATCTCTGTGCTGTCGATGGCAGTCGCAGTCATTGTCGGTTTGATCGTCGTTCTCGTGCGGCTCTACGGTTTGCCTCCACTGCAATGGCTGGCAAAGGCTTACGTCGAAGTCATTCGCGGAACTCCACTGCTGATTCAACTCTTCCTGATTTACTACGGCCTGCCCGAAATCGGGATTCGGCTGAACGCCTTTTGCGCGGCCATCCTCGGTTTGGGCCTGAATTATGCCGCGAGTGAAGCGGAGAATTATCGCGCTGGCATCCAGGCCATTCCTCATGGGCAAACCGAAGCCGCTTTGGCTCTCGGCATGAGCCGCTGGCAATCGCTACATCACGTCGTGTTGCCCCAGGCGCTGCGGCTTGTCATTCCGCCCGTCACCAACGATTTCATCGCGATGTTCAAGGACTCCTCCATCGTTTCTGTAATCACCATGGTTGAGTTGACCAAAGTTTATGGCATGCTCGCGACGTCCACGTATGATTACATTGGCCTTGGCCTCATGACCGCTGGGATTTATTTTGCTCTGAGCTATCCCGCGTCATTGTTCGCCAATTGGCTCGAGAGAAAGTTGCGCTATGATCGCCGTTGAAAGTCTCATCAAATCCTATAACTCGAATCGTGTGCTGCATGGCATTGACCATGAGCAGAAACCCGGTGAAGCCGTCGTCCTCATCGGGCCAAGCGGCTGCGGCAAAAGCACCTTCCTTCGCTGCCTCAATATGCTCGAAGTGGCTGACTCAGGCCGCATTACGATCGATGGCGTCACCATCGAGGGCGGACGATTCCCAGCCACCGGTCGCGAGCGCGAACAACAGCGGCAATTACGAATACGAGCGGGCATGGTGTTCCAGTCCTTCAACCTCTTTCCGCATTTAACTGTTTTGCAGAACATCATCCAGGCGCCCACCGTCGTCAAAGGCGTGCCCCAGGAACAAGCCGAGGCGCTTGCTCGCCAACTGCTGGCCAAAGTCGGCCTCGAAAATAAAGCCGAAGCCTATCCATTGCAGCTTTCCGGCGGACAACAACAACGGGTCGCCATCGCCCGCGCCCTGGCGATGGAGCCGCGGGTCATGCTCTTCGACGAACCGACCAGCGCGCTCGACCCGGAATTGCGCGACGAAGTGCTGCGCGTCATGCGGCAACTCGCTGATGAAGGCATGACCATGATTGTCGTGACGCACGAAATGCAATTCGCGCGTGACATGGCCGATCGCATTTTGTTCTTCGATGGCGGAGTGGTGGCAGAATCGGGGCCTCCGGAACAAATATTTGGCAGCCCTCAACACGAACGCACGAAGGAATTCGTCCGCCGCGTCGCGAGCATCTGAAGATCTCGCTGCCCCTCAGCCCGTAATCGTCGCTGAGATCGTTTCGCTCCAGGGACCGGGCCCGAAACTCGTGTTCACGGCGCGACAGATAATGCGCGAGCTTGCCGGCGTCGACAGCTTCGTGGACGAGCAGGTAAGACGAGGCTGTGTTGTGCAAGGATTCACCGCTCTTCAGACCGAAGGTCTGAGTCATACCAGCCCAGGGCAACGCCCTGGGATCATAATCCGCGAAATCAAGGTGCAGGCCAACGGCCTGCCTCATATCGATCAATTGCAGACCGCGTGAAAATGTCCCCACGCCGCCGTCCCCCCACACGAATCGCCTATCCTCAACGCCGCCGCCAGCCCAGACTGAGGACGCCTCCCTGGTTGGCACTTGGGCCACTGCCATCCCTGACGAACCAGAGCAAACGGCGCGGGTTGATTTGGGAGTGGACGAGCACTGGAGCCTCTGGCCACCGGGACGCCCGGAATACATGGATCCCAAGAAACCAAGCCAAGCGGGCATATGGTTCGTCCGTAACGGCAAAGTGTTTCTCCTTGTCGAACAGAGCGAGTCCGACAAGATCATACCGGGTATGGCATTTGCCTTCGATATCAAGTCCGTGACCTCTGATAGATCTGTCGTTGTCTGGGGAGGCCGAGAAATGAGATGCCGTAGGATTCGCTAACTATGTCACTGCACTCGACGCCGCGATGACGATTCTCGTTTCAAAAAGTTCGTAGTCTCTACAACTCGCCCAAATCCTCTCATTAACACCTCGCTTTAGCGAGGTGGAACTCCGGAATCTGGGTCCTCTAGCTGTTTCAACAGCTTCCCCGGTAATGCAATCAAATCCGAGTGACGATTTAACGTTTCACCCATTCAACACTTTTAACCATTTTTTCCCCGCATTTACCCTTGAATCTGTCCACCGAACTCGGAAAACTTCTGACATGAAACCAAAGGCTTCCCCACACCAAACCCTTCCAGAATCCTCGCAGCCGGGCCGCGGCCAGCAGCGCACTTCACTCATGAAACGACGCCAGTTTCTCACGTCAGCCGCCGTCATGGGCGGGTCGTCGCTTCTGCTGCCCCGGTTTCAGCTCTTTGGAGCTGATGCGCCGAGCAATAAACTAAACCTGGCCCTGATCGCCACCGGACATCGCGCGCAGGAACATTTCGCTGGCGTCTCCCGCGAAAACGTCGTTGCGATCTGCGACGTCCATCAGCGTCACCTCGCTGACGCAGCCAAGAAATTTCCGAATGCAAAACGTTACGAAGACTGGCGCAAGTGCCTCGATCAAAAGGACATCGACGCCATCGTCTGTTGCACGCTCGATCATACGCACGCGTTCGTGACGAACTGGGCCATGAACCGCGGCAAACACGTCTATTGCGAAAAACCGCTGGTCAACAGCATCGAAGAAGCGCGTGTGATTCGCGCAAAGTGGCTCAAGAACAAAGGCAAACTTGCCACGCAGGTCGGCACGCAACGCCATCAGTTCGCCAATTTCAACCGCGTCCGCGAGCTGATCCGCGATGGCGCAATCGGCAAACTGCAAGAAGTCAGCGCCTAGGGTAATCGCAAGGTTCCGCGAGAGGGCTATATGCCCTCCGAAGGCGATCCTCCCAGCTACATCAATTACGATCTATGGCTCGGTCCCTCGCCGTTCCATCCCTACAACTCGGAGTATTTCAAAGGCGGCTGCCTCCATTGGGACATGCATTGGGACTTCGGCAGCGGGCAGGTCGGCGACATGGGCAGCCATACCATGGACCTCGCCTGGAACGCCATCGACGCCAAACTCCCGACTTCGGCCGAAGGCACCGGCGACCCGTTCAACCCCGAAGTTGTCCCGGTGAAACTCGAAACCCACTTTGATATCCCCGCCAACGACTGGCGTTCCGACATCAAAGTATCGTGGTATCAAGGCGGCGCTTTGCCGGAATCTCCGCATCCCGGAATTGATCTCAACAAGATTGACCACGGAGTGATGTTCGAAGGTTCGAGCGGCTGCCTCATCGCCGATTTTCAAAACCGCTTTATTATGCCGCGCGGCAACCAGGCCGACATGACCTATTACAAACCGCGCCCGAAAGCCGAACTGCTTCCTCCAATGAAAGGCAGTTTACAACAGGAATGGTTCGATGCCTGCAAGGGCAACCTCAAAACGTCGTGCGACTTCGGCTATGCCACTGATATGATCGAAATGATGTTGCTCGGCCTCGTAGCGTACCGGGTCGGCAAAAAGATAAATTACGACGGCGCTGCCGGACGCGTCACCAACTGCCCCGAAGCCAACGATCTCCTGCGCCATAACTACCGCAAAGGCTGGACGCTGGAGGGCTAGTCCGCCGGCTGGCCAAAATTTCACCTTGCCTCGCGGCTTTCTCGATTGTGCGACGCCTCGCGATGATGTAATTAGATTTTGTTGGCTCACTTGGCTGCTTTTCCGCTAATCTGTGAATCGACCGGATTCAATGAGCAGTAGCCCAATGATCGAAGTTACCGACCTGACCAAGCGTTACGCAGGACGTACAGCGCTTTCGGGAATTTCATTTTCTGTCGGGAAAGGCGAGATCGCGGGCCTGCTTGGTCCCAATGGCGCGGGCAAAAGCACGACCATGCGGATACTCTCGTGCTACATGCCCGCCACCTCGGGAACGGCGCGCATCGCCGGGTTGGACGTCTTCAAGGAATCCAATGAAGTCCGGCGTCGCATCGGTTACATGCCGGAAAACAACCCGCTGTACTTCGACATGCGGGTGCGCGAATACCTCCGGTTTCGCGCCCGATTAAAGGGCCTCGCGCGCAAGCGTTGCCGCCAACGCGTCGACGTGGTCATGGAACAATGCGGCCTGACCGAAGTCAGCCGCCGGATTGTCGGCCACCTTTCCAAAGGTTTTCGCCAACGCGTGGGCCTGGCCGATGCCTTGGTCCACGAGCCTGAGCTGGTCATTCTCGATGAACCCACCAATGGGCTGGACCCAAACCAGATTCGCTCCGTGCGCCAACTCATCATCAGCCTGGCCAATTCGCATACCGTTCTCATCTCCACACACATTTTGTCCGAAGCTGAACTGACGTGTACTCGAATCGTGATCTTGCGTGAAGGCAAAGTTCTGGCGGCTGATACGCGCGAAAATCTGCAACAGAAAATGAGTGGGAGTAATCGGGTTATTACCGAAATTGCGGCGCCGCACGCCGCGCTCGAGGAATGTTGGGCGCAAATGCCCGAAATTGAAAATTTCGACGTATCGCCCGCCGATGGCGAATATCTGCACTGCGAATTGACTCCCCACAATGGAACGGATTTACGCCCGCTGATTTATTCAATCGCGCGGGATCGCGGCTGGTCCTTGCGCGAGCTCACCCGCAATCGCCGCTCGCTCGAGGACATCTACGTCCAGATTACGCGCCCCGAGGAAGAGGAGGAGCACTGATGCAGGCGTATTGGACCCTGACCCGCAGAGAATTGGCCAGTTACTTCGTGTCCATGACCGGCTACATCATCATGGCTTCTGCCGCCCTCCTGACCGGCTTCAGCCTCAAGGCGGTGCTGGAACCACTGCAGCACGTGCCGACCTTGATGCCGGTGACGGAGTTATTCTTCAACACGCTGTACTTCTGGTTGATTCTGCTTTTCCCCCCGGCAGTCATCACGATGCGGATCTTCGCCTTCGAAAAATTCTCCGGCACGTTCGAAACACTGATGACCGCGCCGGTAACAGATTTGCAAGTCGTCCTTGCCAAATTCACTTCGGCATTTGTGTTTTATTGCGTGATGTGGCTGCCGCTCCTGGGCTGCATTTTAATCGTCCGCTCTTACACCAGCGATCCGAGCGCATTCGACGCCGGGGCCGTCGGCAGCACGTTTTTTGGAATCGCGCTATTCGGCTGCCTGTTTATCTCGGCGGGTTGCTGCGCATCGTCACTGACCAAGAGCCAGGCGATCGCGGTGATGATGAGTCTCGCGTTCGCACTAAGCCTGCTGATTCTCAGCGTCCTGGCCGGGCAGGTGACTGGAGACCCATCGTGGAAAGCGCAACTCCTCTCTTGTTTTGCCTTGGGAGAGCAGATGCGCGATTTCGCGCGCGGCGTGGTGGATACGCGGTCCGTCGTTCTGCTTCTCAGCTCGACCCTTTTCTTTTTGTTCCTGACTTTGCGGATCATCGAAAGCCGCCGCTGGAAATAGCATGGCGTCCGACGAATCCCATCCCAAACCAAGCTTCTCTCGCTGGCGTAAATGGAGCATTGGCTTCAATGTCGCCCTCATCATCGTCGTCGTCTTCTCAGTCGTCGTGATGGTGAATTACTTGAGTCGTGATTACTTCACGCGTTTTCATTGGTCCACGACCAGCAAACACCAGCTGTCTCCGCTTACGCTCAACCTCCTGCATTCTCTAACCAATCAGGTCAAAGTGACCATCTATTACGATCAGAACGAGCCCTTCTACAGCACCATCGTCTCGCTGCTGAACGAATACAAATTTGCCAACCCCAGAATTTCGATTGAAAATGTCGATTACGTCCGCGATGCCGGCGCAGCGGAGCGGATCAAATCCCAATACAACCTTAATTTCCCGACGGCTACAAACCTGATCATTTTCGAATGCGACGGCAGAAAGAAGGTGCTCGATGGCAACGCCTTGACTCAATACATACTGGAACCCGTTGCCAACGAAAAGGAGCGCGAGTTTCGCCGCAAGCCCACTGCGTTCGAAGGGGAGGGAATGTTCACCAAGGCTCTATTTGCCGTGACAACTCCGACATTGCTTAACGCGTATTTTCTCCAGGGGCATCGCGAACATCCACCGGACGCGGACAGCGATTCCGGTTTCTCGAAATTCGTCAATATTACCAGGCAAAACACGATCGTGCCTAAACCTCTGTCACTTCTTGGAACGAACTCCGTGCCGATGGATTGCAATCTGCTCGTCATCGCCGGGCCAAGGGATGCTTTCGCAGATTTCGAATTGGAAAAAATCGATCAATATCTGAGCCAGGGCGGGCGTTTGCTGGCGCTATTCAATGCCGGCTCTATCAACCGGGAAACTCGTGGAGATGTAACCGGCCTCGATAAAATTCTCGCCAAATGGGGCGTTGAAATCGGCAACGAAATTCTTCACGACCCCGACCACACCAGCCCCAACGGTCGTGGCCAGGACATCATCGTCACTGATTTCAACCCGAAACACCCGCTGGTTAATCCACTGCTGGATTCTTCTCTCTACATGGTTCGACCCCGCGCCGTCCAAAAGCTAAAAACGCTTCCCCAAACAGCCGATGCGCCAAAAGTCGATGAACTGGCCTTCACCGGGCCCAACACAATAGCTGGAACCTCCGCGCCACAGCGTTATTCGTTGATCGTAGCCGTAGAAAAAGGCGCCATTAAAGGAGTCATCACTGAGCGCGGCTCAACTCGAATCGTGGTCGCCGGTGATTCCGTTTTCTTGACCAATATCGGCGTGCGGAGCCTCACGAATCGCGATTTTGCCGAATACGCCTTGAATTGGCTCCTGGAACGGACACAACTCCTTGGAGGCCTTGGCCCGCGTTCTATAGTCGAATACCGCGTCGTCATGTCCCAGAGCCAATTGCAACGAGTTCAATGGATTCTGCTCGGCGGAATTCCCGGTGCTGTGTTGCTGGTTGGCGGGCTCGTTTGGCTGCGGCGGAGAAGGTAATGACCTCAAAAGCCAATTGGTTTTGGATTAGCACGGCCGCCGTCCTTTTCGCTTTCATCTTTTTTTATCAGCGGCACGCGCACAAAGCCCCGCTCGGGCCCGTCAGGCTGCTCGCTAATTTCAAAACGGCCGACGTCACGAGTGTCCAGGTCCGTCCCGAGGGCCAATTGGAAATTCGCGCCGAACGCACAAATGGAGCCTGGGTGCTGACCCAGCCGCTGCCTTATCCGGCGGAGCCGGCCATGGTCGAGAGTCTCCTCGTTGTTCTCGAGCGCCTGACACCTGCCACTTATATCACGCGCCATGAACTTGCCTCGCGGCCCAAAGCCGAGGAGGAATACGGGTTCGGCACGCCGCAGGCCACCATCATTGTCTGGCGAGGCGACTACCGTTCGATTCTTTTCATCGGCGCAAAAACGGCTCCCGGAGACCAGGTCTTTGTGCAAGTCGTTGGCGATGAGGGCGCATATGTCGTAGACGCGGAAATGCTGAAATTTATCCCGCGAAAAGCCGACGATTGGCGGAACCGGACGCTTTTGAATGCAAAATTACTCGCTTTTGATCGAGTGGCGGTCGCCAACGGCGCCAAGGGCTTCGAGCTCCAGCAAGATCGCGAAAGCGGTCTTTGGCGCGTCGTCACGCCCGATTTTCCGGCCCGCGCGGACAGTGTCGCCGTTGAAGAACTGCTCCAGGGCCTTCAACCCATCCGCGTCGGTCAGTTCATCTCCGATGATCCCAGGGCCGACCTGGAAAGCTTCGGTCTTCAGCCGCCGGCTTTAACTCTTTCGTTCGCGGCGGGCTCGAACGTTCTCGAAACCCTCCAATTCGGAAAACCGGCAACCAACAGCCCCAGCCAATCCTATGCGCGACGCCTGGGCAATAACGCGATCGTCTCCGTCTCAAAAGACCTCGCTGACGTTTGGCGCGCCTCGACCGCAAGCTCCTTCCGCGACACTCATCTCGTGGCGCTGACCGAAGCTCGGCCAGTTACCGCCATCGACGTACGCGGATACGATAAGTTCACCCTGCTCCGCTCAACCAACGACACCTGGCGTGTCCAGCCTCAAAATTTCGCGGCCGACACTGGTCTGGTCAAAGACTTGCTTGTGACGTTGACCGGGATGAAAGTATCTCAATTTGTGAAGGATGTGGTGCCAACGGTGGATTTGCCGAACTATGGACTGGCCACGCCGGTCCGCGAATATGCGCTCAAATCCGCCGCGCCCGATTCGTCCGTCGCTCTAACCAATAGCCTCATAGCCGAACTGCAGTTCGGCACGAATCAGGAACAAAAAATCTTCGCGCGGCGCGCCGATGAAAGCTCAATTTACGAGATTCAACCACCCGATTTCCAAAAACTCGGCTCCGCGAGCTGCCAATTCCGGGAGCGGCGAATCTGGGATGTCAGTGACACAAACGTCGACAGCGTCACGATTCGTCAGGACGGCAAGGAGCGCAAAATTTTGCGCAAAGGTCAATACGAGTGGACTCTTGCGCCCGGATCACAAGGTATTATCGAACCACTCAGCACAGAAGAGACGGTTCGCGGACTCTGTCATTTGTCTGGCACCGCCTGGGTCGCGCGAGGTGAAACCAACCGCGCGGCCTTTGGTTTTACGAACGCCCATTCAATAACACTCGAGCTCAAGAATGGCGATAAGCTCACCACGGAATTTGGCCGCGAGTCTCCGTCATCGTTTCCCTATGGAGGCGTTACTCTCGACGGTGACTTTTGGGTGTTCGAATACCCGCTGCTGCTTTGCCGCGATGCGCTCAGCTACCTTAAGATCCCCGCGGATGCGCACTAGCCTCGTGAAGAAATCGTATGAGTGCTAGTGGCTCTGGAGAGCGTTTGGAAATTACCGCTACACGCGGCGCGATGAGGATGCCGCGCGCTACCTTTGCTGAGTTGGTTGACCGCAGGTGGCAGGTGCAACCTGGGCTCCCTATCGCACCGTTTTTGATGCCGGCAGTAATGCGCTACGCCGATGGTTCTGCCAGAGCATCTTCTCACGCATCACATGCCTGAAAAGCCCAAACGACGTTTTTGGCGGACGTGCCGGATTTGCTTCCGTTACACGCGTATCGCAATCTGGATTCTCATCCTGCTCCTTCTGGGCTGCCTGATTTACGTCAATCAAATCGGTCTCCCTGGTTTTGTAAAAAGGCCCCTCCTTGAGAAACTGCGCGAGCGTGGTCTTGATCTCCAATTTTCCCGGCTGCGATTACGATGGGACCAGGGAATAGTGGCGGAAAACGTTCGGTTCGGCAGCGCGGATGAACCGCTCAGCCCGGAATTCAAAGTCGCGCAGGTCCAGGTCCAACTCAACCATAAAGCTCTCAGCCAATTTCAATTTCAGGTCGACTCACTTCGGCTTCGGCGAGGCCGATTGGCCTGGCCCATCGCTGAAACCAATCAGCCTTCCCGCCAACTCGCGGTGGAGGATATTCAAACCGAACTTCGCTTGCTCCCAAACGACGAGTGGGCCCTCGATCATTTCAAAGCCGTTCTTGCCGGCGCTCAAATCCAATTGTCTGGCACCGTCACCAACGCTTCTGCCGTTCGCGATTGGAAAATCTTCGAGGGTGAGGGAAAAAAACCGACTCCGGGCAGCGTCTGGCAAAAGCGCATACGCAAGTTCGCCGATACACTCGAATCCATTCATTTCTCCGCTCCTCCTGAGTTAAGGATCGATCTCCGTGGCGACGCCCGCGACCTGCAGAGCTTTCATCTTTGGCTGACTCTGAACACGCCCGGAGCAGAAACTCCCTGGGGCTCGGTCCACGACGGAAAATTCAATGCTCGCGTTTTTCCCACCGGCAGCAACGAAATTTCCCACGCTGAACTCACTTTGGAGGCGGCCGACGCCCAAACTCGTTGGGCTGCTGTAACCAATGTCGATCTTCTGCTGCACCTCGTCGCAGTGGAGGGCGTGACCAACATCGTCAATGCTCACCTTGACCTCTCTGCCGGAGTCTTCGAAACCCAATGGGGCGGAGCCAGCAATGCTCAATTCACTGCGCAATGGATGCACGCCTTCACCAACCCCGTTCCCCTTTCGGGCACTGGTGAACTCATCTGCGAAAATGCGGCGAGCCCCTGGGGCCGCGCCGCTAACGTCCGTCTCGCTGGCCGCCTCTTGATGCCTCCAGAGACCACCGCATTGCGCGCGGATGAGTCCTGGGCCTGGTGGAGGGCGTTCGAACCTTACATGCTGCAGTGGGACGGCCAGCTTTCCGAAGTCAAGGCCGCGGAACTTGAAGCCGCGAAAATCGTGTGCGGCGGAAGTTGGTATGCTCCCCTGCTCTCAATCACTAATCTTCAGGCCGAGCTTTATGACGGCAAACTCGACGCGCGGGCAAAAGTGGACGTCGCCTCCCGCCTGCTGAAAGCAACCGTCGTCTCCGATTTCGATCCGCACAAAGCTGAACACGTCCTCACTGAAGGTGGCCGGCGCTGGCTCCAACAATATTCGTGGCCCCGGCCACCTCTGCTCGCGGGTGACGTTTCGCTCGTGCTTCCGGCATGGACCAATCGTCATCCTGATTGGCGGGCGGAAGTTCAACCCTCCCTGGCCCTCGATGGGGATCTTAGCCTCACTCACGGTGGCGCATTCCGCGGCCTGGCATTCACCGCAGCTCGCTCCCATATCACCTACACGAACATGGTCTGGTGTCTCAGCGACCTGTTTGCCACTCGGCCCGAAGGTCATATCCAAGCCTTTCAACTGTCGAACGATCGGACCAAGGATTTCTATTGGAAACTTTCAAGCACCCTTAATCCCGCAATAGTGCGTCCCCTCCTCGAACCTCAACAGCAACGCGGTCTCGATTTTTTTACCTTCACCCAATCACCCTACATCAACGGCGAAATCTGGGGCCGTTGGCACGACCCCACTCGCATCGGTTTCAAAGCGCGAATCGCTATGACCAATTTCACCTGCCGCGGGGAATGGGTCGATGATGTTCAAGCCCGCGTGGAATTTACCAATCAATTCTTGCTGCTCACCGATGGTCGCCTTCGTCACGGCGCCCAACATCTCAGCGCCGAGGCCATGGGCGCTGATTTTGCAGCCAAAAAACTTTATCTTACTAACGGTTTCGGCGTCGCCGATCCGCAACTGGTTACGCGCGCCATCGGTCCGCACATCGCCCGGGTTGTCGAGCCTTATGTATTCAGCCGCCCCCCAACAGCGCACGTTTACGGCGTCATTCCGTTGGAGCATGAGGAAGACGCCGACCTCCATTTTGAAGTCTCCGGTGGGCCTTTTCACTGGTGGAAATTTAATATCCAGCAAATCACGGGCGAAGTTCATTGGGTGGGCCAGAAACTCACCCTCAGCAACATTCACGCCGACTTTTATGGAGGGACGGCCACCGCGGTCGCCGCGTTTGATTTTCATTCCGCCCGTGGCGCTGACTACCGCTTCGCGGCAACCACGACTAACACGCTCTTGCAATTTCTGGTCCCGGACGTCTTCGGGCGGACAAATAATCTCGAAGGCTTTCTCAATGCTAATCTTGTCGTCACCAATGCGAACGTGGGCAATCCCAACAGCATGCGCGGCTACGGCTTTGCTGAGCTTCGGGACGGAATGATTTGGGCCATCCCGTTATTCGGCGCGCTCTCGCCTGCCCTCGACAGTCTTATGCCCGGCCTCGGCAGCAGCCGCGCCAGCGCCGGCACCGCCAACTTCGTGATTACCAACGGCATCATTCACTCGGATAATCTTGAAATTCGTTCTCCAACCTTGCGGATGCAATATCGCGGCAACATTGATCTCAATGGACGGCTCAACGCGCGCGTGGAAGCCGAATTGCTTCGCGACATGTGGCTCGTCGGCCCCGTCGTCAGCACTGTGTTTTGGCCGGTGACTAAACTTTTCGAATACAAGGTCACTGGTCCGCTCGGCCAGCCCAAATTGGATCCCGTCTATTTCGTCCCGAAAATTGTCCAAATCCCTTTCCATCCCTTTCGAACATTGAAGGAAATGATGCCGGAAGACCCCTCGCGTTCAGCCACCAACAGCCCGCCCATTTTCGAGAAATTGCCAGTGGAATGATCCCGAGAAGGTCTGCCCTCAACAGTCATCTGTCACAAAAGACGCCCCTTCGAACCAATTTGATACTCAATCTCCGGGGTGTGCAAAATGGTTATTGAGTTCATTCGCCTCCGAAGTAAATTCTAACTCATGCGTCGGCTTTTTTTCTGGACGTTTGTTTTGTGCTCGCTCGCTGTCAATCCGCAAACCTTCGGCGCAACGGGCCGGGTCATCAAAGTCCTTCCCCATTTCCTCGATCTCAAAGGCCGCGCAGCCCTTACTCCAAGCCTCTACGATCGCGACGCCTACCAGGTTGTCTTGCGCGAACATCCGGAAAAGCGCTCAGGTATTCGTTTCGACATGCAATGGAAAACCAAGGGCCCTGTCTGGTCCGATCTCAAGTTGCGAGTCGAAATACGCGGTGTGGCGCAGGGCGATGCGCCAAAGCAAATGATCTTCGAACGCGACCTCGAAGCCGCCGGCTGGTTTAGCCGCTGGACCAGCATGACCCTGGCTGGCCAGGAATACAAAACCCTCGGTGAAGTCACTGCCTGGCGCGTGACTTTATGGGAAGGCAATGAGCAACTGGGCGAACAGAAATCTTTCCTTTGGTAACGCGACATTCCTGCTGGCGTTTCTTCTAAACTTCAGCGCTGCGATTCTGAACGAACAATACTCACTCAGATCTTCTTCGGACTTCGGTCTTCGGATTTCGCACTGACTCTTACGCTCCTGCGCCTCGATCCTCTTGCGTCTTCAACGCCTTCTCGTAACACTCCAACGCCTCCGTAAAACGCTCCATTCGATTGAACAACCCGCCCTTGTATAGATAAGCTATCGTCATCGAACCATCCGCCTCAATCGCGCGATCATAGCATTCGATCGCTTCATTCAACTTGCGCAATCGCTCCAAAGCTGTCCCCTTTTTCACGAGTGCGTCTGCATTGTCTGACTCCAATTCCAAAGCCTCCTCGAAACATGCCAGTGCCTCTTCGGTCTTATCCATGTTGAGCAACGACTGTCCCTTGCCTAGAAGCAAATGAACGCTTTTTTCTGCGGCAACGGGCGCGCCGGCTCCTTTCGATTCGTGTCCATTCGAGCCGTGTGAATCACCGTCCGGGCTTCCGTTCGTCAGCGGCACAGGCGAAGTATGTTCCAATTCATAAACCCGCTTCTCCAGCCGTTGAATGGTATTGAGCAATTCTGGATTGGGATTGCTGGGCGGGGCCGCGGTTACCTCGTGCGTTGAACCAGGACCAAGCGCCGCAATTGGCCGCATTCCACCCAATGCCATCGCCCCGGCAGGTATCCCGGCGGAAAGTTCCGCCAACCGATTCACCGTACGCCATTGGAAATACCCCATTAACAACATCGCGACACACCCAATACTCGCGAAAGCGCCCGCTACGTATAGCATGTTCCGATTCGAACTTTGCATCGCCTCCAACTCTTTCGCCCGTTGCGCCGCAACTGCCTGCTCCAAAGCCTGCAATCGCGCCGCCAATACCTGTGAATTCTGAGCCGCGGCTTCTTTTGCTTCGATACCGACGCTCTCAATCGCCAACCGCGTCGCCTGCAGTTGTTCCTGTAATTGAAGATACGTGCGTAATTCCTGCGAATTCGTTTCGCCGCTTTGGATCGGCACATTCGTGCCCTCAGCGACCGCCGATGGGGACGCAGCTAATATCACCAAAACAGCGGACAAAATGCCCATTTGTGTAGCGCCAAACAAGATTCTCCAGATTGAATTTCGGCTCATGGTCTCAGCGATTCGAGCCTGCGACCAACCCCCTTCCCTGTCAAGAAAACAAACCCATTTTATGCCAGGCTCGGCATTAAGTTTTCTCGAGTTCTGAATAATGCAGAGTTGATCTCATGATCCCAGAGGAATCGCGCCTTTTCGGATCCTCGCATCAATGACTGGACGCCATGGATGGCTGCGAAAGCCAGCGCTCTTGAAGAGACCTGACCAGTTCGACGAGCTGCCCGGGATTAGAGGGCTTAAGCAGGTAATCGTCGGCTCCAAGTTGGCGAGCTTTTTCCATGTCTTCAGGACGTGACGAAGATGTGAAAATCACAACTGGTAGAGATTTGAAGCGCGGCTGACTGCGCAGCCATGCGAGGACATCCAGGCCGGATTGTTTCGGCATGTTGATGTCCAGCAGGACAAGATTGGGGAGGGGATGTAGCGCCCGGTCAGTGAATGCGCCCTCGCCGGCGAGATACTCGATAGCCTGTTCGCCGTCGGACACTACGGTCAGCATGTCGGGCAAGCCGGCGATTTTGAAAGCCCGTTCAAGAAAAAAGACGTCGTCGGCCTCGTCCTCCGCGTAAAGAACTAGGCAGGGGCGCATGCGTGGCGGATAGATCGGTTTACGGCTTGGCGATTGATTGGTGGATTGCCGGGAGCCATCTTGAATTCGAGCCAGAAACGGCTGCCTCGGCCGGGCTCTGACTCGACGCCAACTTTGCCATTCATGCGCTCGGCGGTTTTGCGCACCAGAGCGAGGCCGATGCCAGTGCCTTCGAAGCTTTTGTCGAGTTGTTGGAACATACCGAAGATGCGCTCATGATATTTGGGGGGGACTCCGATTCCGTTATCCTCGAACCAGAGACGCACCAAATCGCCCTGCGTTTCGGCCCAGACGCGGATTTTCGGCGCAATGCCGGGCTTTACGAATTTGACGGCGTTGTTCAGAAGGTTGGCAAAGCACTGGCCGAGACCAGATTCGTTTCCAATAACAGTGGGAAGAGGTTCGGCGATCTCAATCTGTATTTTCGGAGCCTGGAGGTTGGGATAGGTTTCCAAAATGCCGCGCAGAACCGCACCGGCGTCCAAGGGGGCCAAAGGAATTTTTTCCCCAACCACTTTCGCGTATTGAAGGGAGTCGCAAATGAGAGCATCCATACGGCTGGAAGCACCCATGATGCGCCTGAGGTAGTCAGCGTTTTCCGGTTCGAGGCGGTCGGCGACCCGATTGAGCAACAGGTCGGCAAACCCTTGCATCGCCCGCAACGGCGCGCGCATGTCGTGGGTGATGGCGTAGGAGAAGTGCTGAAGTTCGCTGATGGTTTCCTGAAGTTTCGCTGTGCGTTCAGCTACGATTTGTTCGAGTTGAATGGCGCGGTCGGCCAGCAGGGCTTGTGATTGGCGCAAAGCTTCCTCGGATTGCTTGCGCTCCGTAATGTTATAAAAGCAGTTGATAGCTCCAACGATTTCTCCGCGGTCGTTCTTCAGCGGACGAATATTAACGATAACGGTGATGCGCGAGCCGTCCGGTTGCTCGATGAGCACTTCCCCGTCCTGGACAGCCGATCTTTTGCCCGAGACCACCTCTGCCATCGGACACTCCTCGTGAGGCATAAAACTGCCATCCGGTCGAAACAATCGGTACGAGCCGCAAAAGCGCTCGTCGGTGTCTCCGTACGCTGGCGCGCGGCCCCACAATTCGGCGGCGCGGCTGTTGAAATTCTGAATCACACCCGAGGCATCTATCGAGTAAACGGCCACCGGACCCAACTCGAACAAAGCGCGAAAGCGCTCTTCACTTGCGCGCAATGCTTCCTCCGCCCGCTTGCGCTCAGTGATGTCGCGCGCGATTTTGGACGCGCCGATGACCCGGCCCGTGGAATCTTTAAGCGGAGAAATAGTCAGGGATATTTGCAACCGCGAGCCATCCTTGCGCACGCGAACAGTTTCGAAATGCTCTACCCTTTCGCCACGCTTGAGTCGCTCAAGAATTTCTGGCTCCTCCTGCCACCGATCCGAGGGAATGAGCAGCGTGACCGCCTTGCCGAGGGCTTCCTGGGACGTGTAGCCGAAAAGACGTTCTGCGCCTTTGTTCCAACTGGTAATGACACCCCCAAGGTCTTTGCTGATGATCGCGTCGTCCGAAGACTCAACAATCGCTGCTAACGAGGCGGTGACCAGTTCGACTTGTTTCCGCTCGGTGATGTCCACCAGCATATTGATGCCGCCGATAATCCTGCCTTCGGAATCGCGCAGCGGCGTCGGGTAGGGAGCGAACCAGCGACGCGTTCCGCCCGGCCGCTCCATGATAGCTTCCGCGCCCCGAACCGCGCGGCCCTCTTTGAGCGCGATTGCCATCGGACATTCATCGTGGGGCATGGGCGTGCCGTCCGGATAATAGAGCTTCCAGCTCACGCACCAGTGGTCGGTGCCCAATCCCGGACGACGACCCGAGAGTTCGACACAGGCAGGGTTGAAGTGGGTGAGGGCGCCCCGGGCATCCGTCGTGTAAATGGCCACCGGAAGGGCGTCAATCATCTGACGGAATCGGCGCTCGCTGTCGCGCAATTCGCCGTTGATCGATTCCACTGGCACGAGGGTGTCGCTGGCAATCAGAACTGGGGACTCCGCTAAGACCGTCTTCATGATATTGTGATGATGCAATGGCTCGGATGACAATGATCTCCTCTTGAGCCCGGAAAGAAACTAGGGTCTTCACCCTATTGAAACGATTTTTACCCTCTCCATGAACCGGCTTTCCTCCTCGTCCTCCCCTGCCGCGCCGGAGCTTCCGAGCGTAGGCGGGTCCTCGATCCGGTTCAAGGTCCCAATGCGCGCGCGGAGCGAAAAGAGGCTTTCCATGCTCCTGTCTTCCTCCTATGTAACTCCTTTAACTCTTTTAACCGATTCAACTCTGTAACCTTCTCAATAGGCCATGTCGCAACCAAGCTATCGCCGGCCCATCGCGGACTACATTCGCGCCCAGGCCAATCCTCCTGACAAATTCAGCCACCAGCCCCGCCTCTATCAACTCGCCACACAACTCGCGAAAGCACAACCCTTCGACGACGACGTTCTTTACGCTGCAGCCTGGCTGCACGACATCGGCGTCTTCTTCGGCCATCGTCCCGAGGATCCCGCCGCGCTCGCCAAATGGGATAACGTCGCTTACGCCCTCAAAGAAGCGCCCGCTCTTCTTCAGCGTTTCGGCTTTCCCGCCTGGAAAATTCCTGCCGTCATCGAAGTCATTCGCACTCATGTTCCATCAGGCCATCCAACTTCCTTCGAAGGCGTTTTGTTACGAGATGCAGACATCCTCGAACAACTCGGCGCCGTCGGCATTCTCCGCACCGTCAGCAAAATCGGTCGTGATACCCGATTTGCCACTTTCGAAGAGGCCCTCCAAGTCCTCCAGCGCAATGCCGATCGACTGCCCGCTCAATTACAACTCGAATCAGCCCGCGAACTCGCCAAGGCACGCCTGCAAATCCTCAACACCTTCCTTTCCGCCGCTGAAGACGAAAACGCCTCCTAACCGCATCTTTCGTACTTGTGGTAGCAGCCGACGTAAGGAGGCTCCGACCTCAAGCTCTCCGGCAAACATTTCGTTCGCGATTTCTGGCGTCAGAAAGACCTCGGTCAATTCGATAGCAAATTCGAAATCACCGTCGCTCCTCATGGCGCCGAATTGCTCAAAACTCAGAAATAGACGCGCCAGATTCTCCGATGATTGAAATCCATTTGTACCTTCTCAGAGGGTTAGGATGTGGTGAGCGTTTTCCTCGTCTCTAACCGAGCGACTTTCCATTTCATCAGTGTTTATCCCTGCGCATCCGTGGTTTCCTTCGCGACTTTGGACTTTGGACCTTGGGCTTTGGACTATAGAATGACCGCCGGATGAGTAAACATTTATAAGGCATCGTCTAAGGCTCAATGGCACAAGCGGCTCCCTCCGCCCCACGCGTGACCGTGGATGGCAAATTTTTTCGGCTCGGCGAAAAGAAATTTTACGCCAAGGGCATCGCTTACGGACCGTTCGCGCCGAATGCTGCCGGTCAGTTGTTCGCGTCTCCTCAACAGACCGCGGCTGACTTTGCACAAATCCGCGAATTGGGCGCAAACGTCATTCGCACTTACCACGTGCCCGCGAAATGGTTTCTGGACCTCGCCGAGTCCCAAAATCTCAGAGTCCTCATAGACATTCCATGGAACCGGCATCTTTGTTTTCTTGATTCGTCGGAGTACCGCGCTCAGGCGTGTGAGGCCGTCCGTCGAGCAGTTCAATCTTGCGCCCGCCATCCTGCTGTTTTTGCTTTCAGCATCGCGAATGAAATACCTTCTGACATCGTGCGCTGGAGCGGCCCCAACGCGGTCGCGAACTTCATTGATTTGCTCATTTCTGTCGCCAAGCGTGTCGACCCGGATTGCCTTTGCACGTTCACCAATTATCCGCCCACTGAATTTCTGGGACCTCGGAGCACGGATTTCGCCTGTTTCAATGTCTATCTCCACGAGCAGCAGCCGTTCAGAAACTATTTGGCTCGCCTGCAGATGTTGGCCGATACCAAGCCGCTCGTCCTTGGCGAATTTGGCATCGACTCGCTCCGTGAAGGCGAAGGGCGCAAATGTGAAATCCTCCAATGGCAGATTGAAGACGCCTTCCGCGCGGGCCTCGCGGGCGCGATCGTTTACAGTTTTACCGACGATTGGTGGAAAGACGGCCGCCAAATCGAGGACTGGCAAATGGGTTTGACTACCTCCGCCCGTCAACCCAAGGATTCCTTCCGCGCTGTCCAAAAGACGTTGCTGGTGGCTCCGCATTTTCCGCTGCCACGCTATCCGAAGGTTTCGGTCGTCGTTCCGAGTTACAACGGCGACCGCACATTGAAAGCCTGCCTCGAATCTCTGCAGAAGTTGAATTATCCGGACTATGAGATAATTCTCGTCGATGACGGCTCCACTGATACATCCCGCCAAATCGCCCTGGCCAATCCCGGTGTCCGTTACTTCCATCACGAACAGAACCTCGGCCTCTCCGTTGCGCGCAATACCGGCATCGCCGCAGCTACTGGCGAGATCGTTGCCTTCACCGACTCCGACTGCCGCGCTGATGAAGACTGGCTCTATTATCTGATCGGCGCTCTGCTGAGCAACGATTTCGCCGCCGTGGGCGGTCCGAACCTTCTTCCCCCCGAAGATTCACTGATAGCCGCCGCAGTAATGGTTTCCCCTGGAGGCCCCGCGCACGTGATGCTGACTGACCGTCAGGCTGAACATGTTCCTGGCTGCAATATGGCGATTTGCAAACGAGTTCTCGCCGAACTTGGCGGCTTCGATCCGATCTTCCGCCGCGCCGGCGATGACGTGGACATCTGCTGGCGCCTGCAACAAGCCGGCCACAAAATCGGGTTCTGCCCGGCTGCTTTTGTCTGGCATTTCCGCCGCTCCACTATTCGCGACTACTTGAAACAACAACACGGCTATGGCGAAGCCGAGGCCTTGCTCGTGCGCAAGCATCCGGAATATTTCAACTCCCTCGGCGGCAGCGTCTGGACTGGCCGCATTTACACGGCGTCCAAATTCGGCGTTCTGATTCGTCCGCCCATCATCTACCGCGGCCTGTTCGGCAGCGCCGGCTTCCAGTTTTTATACCATTCCGAGCCGCCGGTTACGTTGATGCACTGCACCACGCTCGAGTACCATGTTCTTGTAACTTTGCCGCTCTGGATTCTCTCGGTCACATTCCACCAACTTTTGCCGCTCGCCGTAACAAGCCTGCTCATTTCACTCGCGGTCTGCCTCGTTGCCGGCCTTCAAGCGGCCTTGCCGAAAAAGAAAATTTGCGGCTGGTCCCGTCCGCTGGTGGCGATGCTTTTCTTCCTTCAACCGATCATTCGCGGGTTTGCGCGATATCAGGGACGCCTCGGGCTGCGCCGCACTCCTCTGGCCGCGCAACAAACTCTGGATTCCCTGGCCCTTCGCCACAGCCATCTGTCACTTCGCCAGGTTCAATATTGGGCTGAGCCTCGCATTGACCGATTGGACTTCGTTGCCGCCATGCTTCGCCGCCTCGACCACCAGGGCTGGCCGAATAAATCGGACATTGGCTGGAGCGAATATGATGTCGAAGTCTATGGCAGCCGCTGGAGTAACCTGCAAGTCACCACCGTCTCAGAGGACCATGCCATCGGCAAGCAAATGCTTCGGTGCCGTCTCCGCGCCAAATGGTCACTCCAGGCGAAAGTCGCCTTTTGGTCCCTGTGCGGATTTGAACTCCTGGTCCTCGGCTTTGTCGGCACAAGAATTCCATTACTTTGGTTTGTGCTGTTGACCCTGCCAATGCTTGCGCTATTTCTCCGTCGCGAACAACGCAATCTCCAAAGCATGCTCGTCGTCTTCCTCGACGAACTGGCAAAAGAATGGGGATTGAAGAAAGTCACGACTGAAACGCGTTCTCGCCAGCAGGGCAATTCAGATGCATCCGTCACTCCTGACCCGAGAAGCCCCTTTGCTGAAAGTCCGAGTGGCAAGCTTCGTTAAAATTCCGCGGTGGGTCCATCCTCTTACTGGCTTCAATGGTCACCGTCAGCTCACTCAGGCGTCAGTCCAACTGATTTCAAAATGTGATTCCGTGTGTAGCCGCAAACGTGAAGAGGCGGAATTTCCCGAAAGCTCCAAAATCCCCCTCGTTACCTCGGCGGCTACGAACTCAGAAACGAATTCTAATCGCCAATCACCAGCTCAACTCGGCTCCGCCTTCGCCGAACCTGAGCTCATCGATCCGCGAAAAAGCGCGTTATCCCCGTTCACCGAGCCTGGCCCATTGACCTGCGAAGTGATTCTCTTCACGCGTGAAAGCGCGCCGATTCCGGGCCCGGTTATCGTGCCGCGCTGAAGTGTGCTTAATCCCGATACGCTGAACGATGTGCCGTTGCGATTATCGAACTGATAATCCTGAACCACATAGCTCGTCATATTGCTCGGCGTATGAATCTCACTAGACTCGGTCAGCTTGAAGTAGCGGCTAATATCCGTTGTGACGACGTTTGTTCCGCTGTGTTCGCGAATTCCGAAGGTTGGAAGTTGATCTTCAAGGCTGATCATTACAATCTGCGCTGTGCTGCCGAAACTAAACTGCCCGGTGGCATTTAAGGCGGCGATAATATCCTTGTTCCCCATTCTCACCGGAACCACCGCGTCCCCGCTTTGCTGGAACCCGGTCAGAGCAAAAGTGGCAACCGTGACGACGTTGTAGGTTTGGCCGCCGCTCCTCGTAATCGACGACAGCGTCAATATCACGATGGCTACGGTCAGCATACTATTCCAGTTCAGTTTCAAGCGCGCTTTCATTGAATTCAGTCTTACTTACTTGCAAGACCTGCTTTCGTCAAACAATTGAAAGGCAGGTCTTTCCCTCCCTGATCTTGTTTGCCATCCGGCTGGTGCATGTCATATCAGGGAGGCTTAGATCTCCTCGGGCACAAATTTGAATGTCTTCTCAATTCTTCGCTGTGGTCGGTGGAATAGCGAGGATGGGGGTCTGGCTGGACTTGGCTGGACTTGGCTGGACTTGGCTGGACTGGGTTGGACTGGGTTGGACTGCGGATGACTCAGGGATGGGCGCGGATGGGTGCGGATTGGAGTGTTGGAACGCTGGAAGGGAAACATCGAACCCCGATTCGGAATCGGGATTTCGCCGACTCAACATCGAACATCCAACATTGAACTTTGAACTTCCGAGAACGAGGGGGGGCCCTCAGGGGTATTTATCCGTGACAGCGTGACAAGATCGGTTTTACCGAAGTTTTTTTCGAGTACATCCGTGACATCATCCGTGACATGCCGTGACAAATGGGCGAGATCCGTGACAACATACCGACGTTGAACCCCGAAAGCATTCGGGGCAGGCCGTTAAAACGTCAGGAAACCAAAGTGCAAAAGAGTGTCAGAAAGTGTAATAAAGTTTAACGAGCCGCCTGGCTCTCCAGCCAGTCGCATACGGGAGGCCGGACTATTTTCCATTGAAGCTTCTTGGCCCGCTCCCAGGCGTTTAACCGCAGACGCTCATATTCTTCAGGTGACTTTATGAGTTGCACCAGACATTCGGCTAGAGACTGTGGGGTTTCGGCTGGCGAAACGATGCCGGTTTCATTGTGAAGGGTGGAGTCTACCAAGCCGCCAACAGGATAAACGACCGCAGGAGTTCCCATCGCATTGGCTTCAATCACGTTCAAACCCCAACCTTCGCGCACAGAAGTGTGGAGGAGCAAGTGCGCTGCTCGAAGCGCGGCATTTTTTTGTTCTTCGGAAAGCTGGCCTGTGAAGGTGATGTGCGCTGCCAGTTCGGGCCGGTTGGCGCCTTGCCTGAGTTGGGTGGCGGATTCTCCGGAGCCGACGATGGTAAGATGAACCGGAAAACCGCGTTGCAGTAGTATTCTCGTAATCTCAATCGCATGATCGACTCTCTTGTTTGGCGCCAACCGACAGACGACGATCAATCTCAGCGGCTGGTTCAGTGGTTTGTTTTCGAGGGTGGGCAACGGGGTGGCATCAGTTCCGTTGTGAAAGACAGTCACATTGCGGACCCCGTTGGCATGGAGGGCTTTTTTTGTGGATTCAGATGGAGTCCAAAAGGGAACGTTTCGGTAAAGCCAGTGTGTCCACCGTTCCTGCCAACGGCCAAAGGCACTAACTGGCCATGAGTAAAAAGCATCCCAGATTGGTCCGAGGACTTCATGTATGTAAGCCACGCAATTGGTTTTAGACCACCATGGGGCAAACCAAGGAATGCCGTGATGCTGATCGATGACGAGATCGAACGGTTGTTGCTGGCGGTACCAACGTCTTGCCATTAAGACCGACGTGCCACTTCCTCCTCCGCGCACAATTTGGATACCACTTATCTCTTCTTCTGATTTACAACCTGGGAAATCGTTAGCAAACCAAGATACTTCATGACCGCGTTCCCTTAGTCCTTCCAGATAGGCCAGGCTCACACGTTCGGCTCCGCCAGATTTTGGGTTGGCGGGGTCGCGCCAGTTGAGCATCAAAAAACGCATCGAAGCAAGGTGTGTCTATATGGCGGTAACCTGAGGTTGTCACAATCAAAAAAGGTCCGAATTGGTGTCATTCCCGAAATGTCGAGCCGACAAGCCCATCAGGGCTTAAGCACCGCTCGGTCGCCGAGGTACGTCAGGCCAGCTTTGCTGCCGACAACGAGTAATGAGGATAAGTGACGCTGTCCTTTTGGAACAAAACTACTGCACCCGCACAAATCGATAAAATCGTCGTATTCCCAGCCCTCCGGATTGGGAGCCATCGTCCACAAACGTGAAAGTTCCTGTGTCAGAAGTGACGATATCGCCGAAGCTATTCCAAACCGGAGCGGTCAGCGACGGCGACCATTGCACCTGGAATTTAGCGCCGGCTGGGGCCGTCCATTGCAGTCGAACGCCGTTTCCATTGATGGCAATACTCCCTATCGCGCCGACCACGTTCGGAATAGCCGTGCCATTATCGAGGACAATGCCCTCGTGAACTCGGAAGAAATGGTTGGTCGAAGGCAGGGGAATGCAATAGCCAGCCAGGTAATCCACCGCAGTTATTGTCGGCGAGACTATAGTCCAATTTGTGGTGAAAAGATCGGGTTTACCTTGAACGTAATAATGGACTCCCGGCAAGGATGTCCACGTAAGGCAAAAACTGTTACTAACCACAAAGGAGTTCGTAATAATGATATTGGTCCCATAAACCGGCCATTCGCTGGCCATAATCGAGTATGCAGCAGGGCCGCCGGATATGTTGATGGCGGTCAAGAACCAATCGCCCGGAGACAATGCGACAGGTTTTGAGAAGTCGTAAACGATGATTAACTCGTCGTTCGTGCCCGGATCGGCGCTGAGGAAATCATTCGTAATCAGATTGGGGGGAGGCCAACCCTTTCGAGCGACAAGGGTCATATCAGCCGTCGGGCCATTGATTTCAAATTGCGCGCGGACCGAATTGGAGCTTACGACGAATCGGTAATAGTCGTTCGTATTCGCACCGGCCGTATTGGTCGTGTAATAGGGGATTCGATTGGTGAGGGTAATTATATCGGCAAACGGATAGGGATATTCTGTCGCGAGAATCGTGTACGTAACGGGAGCCGAGTCAGCGTTGAACACGCCCAAATACCAGCGGCCTGATGACAGTGGAACCGGCGTTGAATTGGTGAACACGAGGATGTTTTCATCGTTAGTGCTCGGATTAAAGCTGCCATAGTCCAAGTCATACGGAGCGGGGAACGGCAAGCCTTTACGGGCGACCAGATTCACATCGCCAGAAAGGTTGAGCAATTGGAAGATTGCGCCAACGGCATTTGTCGATACATCGAATGAGAAATAACGCGGCAGCAAGCTGACGGGCATGACGCTTGAGAGGGGGACAGCGTTGGTCAGAGGCGTGACGTCGAAATCCACTTTTACCGACACAGTGACTGGAAGCGCAGTCCCGTTCCGCACACCCAGGTAATAGCGCGCTCCCGGAACCAACGGCGGCGTGCTGGTAAGACTCAAGACGGGGACACCAATGCCGCCCGTCGACGCCGACAAGAGCGTGTAATCTAGGCCACCGGTTCCAGGGGGAATAGTCTGATCGAACAGCATATCGACGTTTCCGGACGCTGACAGAAGAATATTGGTAGCAAACTTCGCCCATGAGGGAACATCCACGACGAAGTAGGCTATTTGGTTGGTTGGAATTGTATTTGTCGCAGGAATATCGTGTTGGAGAACAATGGGGGCCGGCTTATCGTCCTCAAAGACAAAGCGCAGTTGCCAGCCGATGAGTTGCGGTGGTGGATTGGTTGCGCCCGCGACATTATCCCAGATCTCCAGTTTCCATTCGCCGTAGGCGATGTCGCCTTTGAGATCGTCCAAAGATTCTTCGGGCAGATAGAAGAGGCCACCACCACTTTCATTAAGAGTAAATGAATCCAGCAGCATGCCCGGTTCGAGTCCGTTGATTTGCAATGGCGTACCAGCTTGATTTGCGGTCCAACTTGTGAGCTGTGTCTGCCAATTGGTGTTGTTACCAAAAATGATGTTCGTGCTGATGGTGCCAACCGCAACACTCGCTTCAGCGAGAGAACTTGGAATCGGAGCTGAAGCATCGAATTTGCCAGCGGTGCGAAGGTTGTAAATGGCCTTGATTTCACTGGCGGTGATAGCGCGACGATAAACGCTCAACTCGTCAACTCGTCCGCGGAAAGGATAGTTAAATGGCCCGGGTTGGCTGGAATGGTTGCCGATGCCGACACCAGCATTATACTGCGCAAGGAGCGGGCCGAGAGGTCTTACACCAGTGGTAATCTGCGTAGCGAGTGCGCCGTTTGTGTAGAGCCTCATTGATCCGCTCGGGTCCTCGAGAGTTGCGGCGACATGAGTCCAGTTGCCAACTGGGGCAGCACACCTGATAAAAGCGCTGCCTCCGAAAGCGTCTTCAATCCCAAACTGGAGTGCTCCGGTTTGGAAGGTGCCCGGTTCAACGTCCAGAAAATAAGGATCGAGGCCCCCTCGAGTATCTCCCCGGAAAATAATTTCTCCTGGCACAGAGGGTGGATTCGTCACATATATCCAGCCCTCGATGCTAAGGGAGGTCGTGAGTTGGAGTGCCGGAGAGTCCGGTACATTTACGCCGCCGCCGGTGCCTCCAAATGCAAAAGCCTGGCCGACCAATCCGGGCACAATTGATACTGGTTGGTAAAACGTCCCGTTGGCGCCGCTGACTGCGTCCACACCATTACCTTCAGCTCGCCACCAAGTAGCGATCCCAGGACCGCGATAAGCGTAACTCAGGGCGTACTGTCGCCCAATTACGGTCGGTATCGTGCGGCTGATCTGTCCGCTTGCCAACGCCAGCAATCCGTTGCCGGACTGCGCGAGGGACGGATCCTGAATCACGCTCACTTGATTAGTACCGACGGCCCAGCCATCAACCGTGCTTCGTGTTAGCACATCTGCCGGAGGCACTTCAAAACCGCTGATAAGAATATTCGTGCTTACGTTTGCGGCATTGAAGGGGGGTGGCGCGAATTTAACGGGAAGCTTAGCATAATTCGTGTCTTCAGTGAACGTGAAATAGGCAAAGCTTCCACTCACTACCGTCGCGGTATAATTCCACGCCGTGTTGGTGTTATTGTTGCCGCCTTCATTCATGAGGATGCTGATGCTGCTGGATGCGCCGGGGCCGAAGTCGATAACGAAGCGGCCGGTGCCGCTGATCAGGCCGGAATCGAAAATGCGATTGCCGTCGTAGTAAACCCGCAGATCGTCGGGGATAGTGAAGAAATCGTAGTCGATAATGAGGATGCCATTGTTTTGACCCACGGCCAGAATGTTAGTGTCAGTGTTAGGTCCGCCGGCCTCAGTCTTCGGAAACACATTGGTCGTGAGCACACCACCCCCCAGGCCGCTCGCGGTGTTGCCGCCGCGATTCTCGAAGAGCATCACCCGCTTGCCGCTCGGGCTGACGAGATGCAAAACGAGATCGGAAACGCGCGGGTGATCGATGCGGACGCCGACATCGACGGAGACAATTTTTTGCGCGTTCGAAACGAAGAGGCTTGAGGTGGTGATAGCGTCGTCGGCGATGGGCGTTGGCGCTACGTAAGTATATTTGGTTGGAACAATCGCGTTGAGATCCAAGGCAACCGTTGCGAGAATGTGAAAAGATTGCGCGCTGCTATTCGGGTTGAATACGCCGACGTAGTAACGGCCCGGACGCAAGGGAGGGAGATCATACTTGGAGATCGAAAGGCACCCGCCGGGCGGGTTGACGGTCAGTTTCGCGTCGTACTCGGTGAAGGTCGGGAAATCTCCGCGACGCAAATACAAATCGAGCGGCTGGAACGTGGTGCCCGGATTAATCTGAGAAATGCAAACGGTGAGATTCGTCGCTTCTTTCGGAATGTCGATTGAATCGTAGAACCACGAATTGCCTGCGAGGTCCAATACGTCGACGCCGCCATCCAGTTTCTGTTTCTCGAGTTTGATCCAGAGCGTCTCGACGCGGCCGGTATGATTGGGCGCGTTGTCGACCTCGGTCAGAATCCATGGCCCGAATCCGTAGTCGCCGACAAAGTTTCGGAGACTGCCGGGGCCATCCGTGTGGCGCGAGCCCTGAATGTCGTTCTGTCCGTTATCTTCATAAATATTCGTGAAAGTGATTGGCATCGGCGTTACCGGCGGGAAGGAGTGATTGTTGAGCACGGCGGACTGCTGGCCGTGGCGCAGGACGCCGAAAAGGTCTCCAAAATTCTCGTGGGTGATCGCGTTCGTGACGATGACGCGGTGCAGCTGGATGGGCGCAGGCGAAACGGCAATGACATACGCGCCGCCCGGATGCTCAGGGCTGCCGTCGGGAATAATGGCGGGCACATTGAGGCCGCGAATCAGCCAATTGCCATCATTATCTTTATTGCCGAACGGAAAACGACTGAATACACCAAAGAACCCATACTCAGCCGCCTCATGGTCTTCAGATTTAACGCCGACGTAGTATACAGCGCCCGGTTGAGCATTGCTGGAAATGATGGTTTCCGTACCGCCGCGGCCGATGGATTTGTCCGCGGCCGAGATGGCGCTGACAGTAAGATTGGTGAGGTCTGGATCGGTGGAGACGTATAACTCGATGTCGGCTTCGACGCGGGTGGCGTTATCGACATCGCTCTCGTTTACGCCCAGGCGTGGAATCGAGAGTGTGGGCGGCAATATCGTGACGAATGCTGCGTTGGTAAAGTTCTGATCATTGGTGATGACGTAGAAGTGCCATTGGTTGGTTACGCCGAGAGTTATGAGACCATTGGTGGAGCCCGGAACCGGAACTGTGTTCGTCCCAATCAGAGTTGGATTACCGCCCACGCGCTGGCCGAGGACGAGTGAGCCGGAAACGTCCGGGCTGGAAGAAAACTGATTGGTGAGATAGAGCACGTTCGGCACATTTTTTGTGACAAAACTACCACCGGTCAGTTTGAGCGCATTGGGCGCTTCTCCATCGCCACAGGAAACAACGAGCGCATAGTCCTGCCCGACATTATTGGTTTGGGCCGTGACGGCGTTGACGTTGACGCGTTTGCCCACGACGGTGATGTCGTATTTTCCGCTGAGCGGCGGCAGGAGGAAGACGTTCTCGACGTTATTAACAATGTCGATATTGGGCGCGACGTTGGTATCCCATGGCGAATTAAAATCGCTGCTGGCGAGAATGTCATTGCCAAAAAACATGTCGCCGGTGTCATAGTTGGAAACGATCAAATCGAGATCGTTGACGAGCTTGATGCCGGTGACGGGATTACCGGGTGGATCGGTCCAAACGAGAGTGACGCGCAAAGGCGAATCCGCGGCGTCGGGATCAACGGTGATTGTGTAGGTGCGTTTCTGATTGGTGGCGAGAGCGTTAGTCGGGCTCTGATCGAAGAAAAGCATCGAGGTGCCCGCGCTGGCATTCAGATTTGTGGGTATGCTCGTGGGAAGATTTGCCAGGCCCCAGCCTTCGTAATTAATCGAGTTATTGACTTCGAGGTCGTAACGGTCGGCAACCGGGCGCGCGCCATTGATGAGCAGCGCTTTCATCAAGGCGGGGCTATTGGTGATGTGGACACGTTGCTCGAAATATTGCTGCATCAACGCGACCATGCCGGAAATGTCCGCAGCCGACATGCTCGTGCCGGATTCGTAGCGATAATAGGGCCCGAGCGTATCGTTCATGTTGCTGAGGACCGTGAGGTAATCACCGAGGTCGTTCGTCGTCACCAACTCGGTCTCGATGGTGAACGAAACTTCGTTCGAGGTCGGATTGCCGATGGCGTAATTCCAGAAAGTATCACGAGGGCTGAGCGAGGCGATGTCAGGCGGAAGGGAGACGATGTTTGTGCGGAGGACAGTGTAGTTGTTGGTGGTCGGGACGGCGGATAGACTGAAGTAGATTGGAAGGTCGACGTCCGCAAAGACGCGGATGATTAATTGGACCGTGTTTTCGGGGACAAAAATCGCGTAGGGCTCGAGGGAGTTGGTTTCGACGACCTGGTCGGTAATGAAATCGTAATGGTAATTGGTGGGGTCGTAATAAGCCTTCTGATCCCACATTTGCGACTTGGTCGAGACGATGAATGTTCCCGGCGCGACGACGTCCGGCTTGAATCGGCCGAAATCGCCTTCAACCCCGACGCCGACGTTGCCCCGGCTTGAGAACGATGCCACTTCGTTCGAGCCGTCGGTCGAGGCCATCCAGGGTTGGTTGGTGGAGCCGATCAGCATCACGTTTGTGCCGGTGTTCACTTGATGGTAAATCACCGTTTTGTTCGTGATATTGCGGTACTGTTCGAGAGCGCCGACGGTGATGACATTCTTGGCCGTGGCAGGTGAGCCGATAGCGTCGGCTGTGCCGCCAGTTCCCTGGTCGTCGCCGCCACCGTTGTTGCCGGCGGCGAATACGTAAACTATGGGTTGCGAGCCGGTGCGCTCGGGCAAGGCGTCGCGAACGGCTGCGTCGTAGCTGGCGGCGGCGAGGTCGTATTCGGTGTCGGCGAAATATTGCCAGCTATTGTTTGAGATAAAGGCGTTGGTTTTCGCCGCCGTTTCTTGCAGGTAGGAATCGGCGCCTGAACCGAACAATGTATCCGTCGCGATGGAGAAGATTTTTGCGCGCGGGGCCATGCCGCGAAATTGGGTGCCGCTGCCCGGCATGATCGAGCCTTCGGCATTGGTAACGGAATCTGACTTGCTGCCGCTGCTGGCGATGATGCCCGCGACATGGGTGCCGTGGCCATTCGAGTCGACAAGGCTGGTTGTCAGATCGCCAAACACGCGGCCGAGAAGCTCGGGATGCGTTGCGTCTACGCCCGTATCGTTCACATTGACGATCGTGCCGTCTCCGTCGAGGCTCAAAAAATTGGTCGAAACGAGGGTGTCGGTCGCGACACCGTCGCGCACGCGGCTCAAATCATTGACGCGGACGCGCGGGTGGGCCATTTCGAGCGCTTGCACGCCCGGCAGACGCGCCAAGGCGGCGAGAGAGTCGGACGGCGGACGAACGTGCAAAAGCAGCCCAAACGGCGAGCGCTCTTCGCTGACGATTTCGACGCCAAGCTTTTTGAATTCATCGAGCGTCTGCTCACGAGCATCGGCAAAAAGGGCAACGTTCAGCGCTGCGTCATCGGGCAACCGCTTTTGCGTCATCACGAGGTCGAGGAGTCCCGGCTTGAGCTTGTAATACGGTTCGTAAGGAAGAACGGCTTGGGCTACGGCCGCCAGATTCTGAGCGGCAGCCGCAGAGGCTCGAACCAGGTAGGCATTGTTCGGAACGTAAGAAATGATGGTCGCGCCCGCCTGCTGCAACAAACTCCGAAAAGAGTCGTCGAGCGGTCCTTTGGCCTGGACGATGTAAGTGCCAGGATCGTCAGTGGATTGCAGTTCCGATGGGATTGCGGGCAGGGCAGATTCGGTATCAAACAATGCATTTTCGAGCAAAATCGCTTTATCGCGTCTGGCAAGCTGGCCGACCGATTGTTTCGTGTTAGTCAGTCGATGCGAAAAGCGCGCCGGGGAATTGGTCGCAGGAGTCGGTTGAGAATTCGGCGTTGCGGCCTGGGAGTTGAGCAATCCCGGCTGGCTGAGCAACCGAATTGGAGCCGCTTGCGGCGCGGTCACAGGTGATCTGGCGGACTTGACGGCGAAGCGCTTCGGCTCCGCGAGCCGAGTATTTGGCTGAGCGGTTTGGTTGTGAAAGTGGTTCAATCGCCAAATACACGCACCCGAGATAATTACGAGAATTATCACCAGCAGCCATGAGTGGAACCGCCTTTGCATAGAGTTACTTAATTCAGCCAGAAAACGCAATGGGTTACAATAAAAAACGATGAAAAGAACTGTGCATTTGGGCGCACAGGGACGTTAAATCACTAAAATGTTAAATCGGGATCTCTACAATCGCGAAATCTTTTTTAGCGTGGCAGTCGTAGATTTGCCCGGAACGAACGGGATGATCACGATTTTGCCACCTGCGGCTTCGACGGTTTTTCGCTCATCGGCGTTGAGTGTTTCGAGCGTATAATCACCACCTTTGACATAAATGTCCGGTTGGGCCGCGGCGAGGAAGCGGGTCGCGGTTTTGTCCGCAAAGATGCAAACTCCGGCAACACTTTCCAAAGCCGCGAGAACGGCGGCCCGATCGTATTCCTCGTTTATAGGCCGTTCGGGTCCTTTCAACTGGCGCACCGCATCATCCCCATTGACGCCGACCAATAAGGCATCGCCGTAGTTGCGCGCCTGTTCGAGGTAGGTCACATGTCCGAGATGCAGAAGATCGAAGCAACCGTTAGTCACGACCAGCCGCTTGCCACTCGCGCGCATGGCGGCGCGCCATTTTGGCAAGTCTTCCCAACGAACAATTTTCTGGCGAAAATCCACAAAATCATATTCGTAAAAACTGCTTTCAGGGCCAAGAACCAAATGCGAATACGGCTGTAAGCTGCATGGCCGATTCAAGAATCGTAGCCGTTGAGGAAGGAGAATCAAAGCCCCGAGACGGAGCGGCATGAGTCCGATGAACTTTGGAGAGTTTCAATTGTGACAAACGCAAAAAAAGCGGCATAGGACTCGCGGACGGAGCGGCACGCTGGAACCTCGCGCCAGCGTCGTGGAGTGCGGCAGTCCTATGCCGCTTTTGGTCGAGCATTCATTGGCAGGCGGATTTGTGCTGCCAATCGAGTTCCGCCTCCTCACGTCGGCGGCTACAGCGGACCAAAGGGACCTATATTTCTATGTGCGGTTTTTGCGTTTGCATCGTACACTGTGTGGCTGATGGAATCGTTTAAATTTCATCCCATGATCGTGCGCTGGTTCGAAGAGAAGTTTGGCTCGCCCACCGAACCGCAGCAGCGCGGTTGGCCCGCAATTCAGGCGGGTGCGCATGTATTGATTGCAGCGCCGACCGGGTCAGGGAAAACGCTGGCGGCCTTCTTTGCCGAGCTTGATTTGCTGTTTCGCGACGGGCTGGCAGGGAAGCTGACAAATGAGACGCGGGTGGTGTATGTGTCCCCCTTGAAGGCGTTGAGCAACGACATTCACAAAAACTTGGAGGAGCCACTCGCGGGAATCCGGAGCGCGTTGAAAGCGAGCACCGGACAGGACGTAGATGTGCGAGCCGACGTGCGTACGGGAGATACGCCAGCCTCGAAACGCCAGGCCATCATTCGCAACCCACCACACATTTTGGTGACCACACCCGAGTCGCTGTATTTATTGCTGACCTCGCAGTCGGGCCGGAGGGTTTTGGGCACGGTGAGAACGCTGATCGTTGATGAGATTCATGCCGTGGTGGGGAATCGCAGAGGATCGCATCTCGCGTTGACGATGGAGCGGCTCGCCGCGTTGGTCAAAGGACCATTGCAAAGGATTGGGTTGTCGGCGACGCAAAAGCCGATCGAAGAGGTGGCGAAGTTTTTGGTGGGAGGCGTGAAAGAGCAACCCCTCACGCCGGTTCTCTCCTCGTGTGATGGGGAGAGGAGGAATGACCGTGTCATCGATGCAGCCAGCTTCGACGGTCGCGCCAGGGTGGATTCGGCTCGCGGTGACACACAAACCCGCGAGGAAGTTCCTTGTGTGATCGTGGATTCTGGATACGCGCGCAAGATGGATTTGGCGATTGAGTTGCCGGGTTCCCCATTGGAAGCAGTGATGTCGAATGAAGTCTGGCTCGAGGTGTATCAGCGCCTGGCGGAGTTGATTGAAACCCATCGAACGACGCTGGTGTTCGTCAATACTCGGCGGATGGCCGAGCGCGTGACGCATCAGTTAAGCGAGAAATTGGGAAAGGAGAAAGTGACTTCGCATCATGGAAGCTTATCCGCGAAGTTGCGACTCGATGCCGAGAATCGGTTGAAGCGCGGGGAGTTGAAAGCGTTGGTAGCCACGGCGTCCCTGGAATTAGGAATCGATATTGGGTCCGTGGATTTGGTTTGCCAATTGGGACCAACGCGCTCGATCGCGACATTATTGCAACGAGCAGGCCGGGCGGAACATAGACGCGGCGGTTTGCCCAAGGCGCGGCTGTTTCCGCTGAGCCGGGATGAGTTGGTTGAGTGCATTGCAACGGTACGAAGCATTCAAAAGGCCGAATTGGATATTTTGATTATGCCGGAGAAGCCGCTCGACGTGCTCGCGCAGCAAATTGTGGCCTGCGTCTCAGTGGAAGATTGGGAAGAGGACAAGCTGTTTGAACTGATGCGTTCGGCCTATCCATATCGGAATCTGACGAGGAAGGAATTTGACGATGTGCTTCGCATGTTGGCCGAAGGATTCAGCACGAAACGAGGGCGGCGCGCCGCACTCATTCATCATGACGCGATAAATCACCGCGTGCGCGGACGCCGCGGGGCAGGATTGGTCGCGCTGACTTCCGGTGGCGCGATTCCGGACAATGCGGATTACCGGGTCGTGCTTGAACCCAGCGAAACATTCATCGGCACAGTGAACGAGGATTTTGCAATCGAAAGCCTGGCCGGAGACATTTTTCAATTGGGCAATGCCTCGTGGAAAATTCTGCGAGTGAATTCGGGGCAGGTGCGGGTGCAGGATGCGCACGGGCAACCGCCGACCATGCCGTTTTGGATCGGCGAAGCGCCGGGAAGGACGAATGAGGTGTCCACGGCGGTTTCGGACTTGAGAGAAGAGATTGAGCGATTGATTGAAGAGGAAAGCGCAGGAACAAATGTCGAAATTCGAACCCCGAAATCCGAAACGAACTCGAAAATCGAATCAGAATAAACGAAGGACGGAAATCAGTGGCGATTACTTGTTGGTCGCGGGAATCCTTGCTTCGGCCGATTTCGCAGAAGGAGATGAAGCGTGTGGCCCGTCGAGGGCCAGATGATAAACTTCTTTCGGGTCCCAGCGAATATCGCCAACGGAGAGCGCCGGTTGGGAAGCCAGAAAGGAATCGAAGATGGCGAGAGCAAGCACGGCGCAACCGGCTGGGCTGGGATGAAGTTTATCTTCCTGAAGTAGAATGCGGGTCTTGCCTTCCGCAAAAGTGTGACCGTGAACAGTCAACGCCTTGTTAGCGGTCGCGTTGCGCATGAATGCGGAAAGCGGGATAACGACCGTCTGCTTGCGGGCTGAAGCCCATTCTTTCAGGCGGCGGTTGGCGACCGAGAGCACAGCCGGACTTGGAATTTCGTCAGCAGTAAGCATTCGCTCGACCGCGGCAGATGCATCAGGGATGTCTCCCAAAATAAGCGGGCATTGAAATGGTGCGAGCATTTTGAGTCCCCGCTCAAAACGTTCGAGACGATCCTTGTCGGTTGGGCCGTCGCCATAACAAAACCAAAAAAGAAAATCGAGGGCGATTACCATTGTTGGATTCGATTGGAGAGCGCGTTCGGATTGGTTTTGCCCTTGTGCCTCGGGTTGCATGAAAAGCATCGCGCTGGACAGATTGCGGATTGGTTCGTGTGAAGTAGTCAGAGCGGCATCCAGATACCTGTTAAGGCGCAACTGGGACGTGGCAGGCCCGCCGAGCGGCTCCGACTCGGTGAACCCCGCGGAGGCGCTGGCGCCAATCATCACAATGCGAGACCAGGGGGTTTTTGCCGCGGAGGCGGTTGCGACGGATTTGCCAGGTTTCGCTGATGGTTGCGAATCGGCAGCGCAAACAGAAATCGCAGTCAGACTCGTAAGAACCAACAAGCAGAATACGATACCTCGTGTCGATCCCATCAGCCTGTAGCTGCCGACGTAAGGAGGCGGATTGGATCTATCACCTCGAGAGTCCGCCTGCCAACGAACGCTGGACTGAAAAGCGGCATAGGACTGCCGCACTCCACGACGCTGGCGCGAGGTTCCGGCGTGCCGCTCCATCCGCGAGGTCGTGGAGTGCGGCAGCCCCATGCCGCTTTTTACGATTGCCACAATTGGAACTCTCCAGAGTTCATTGGACTCATGCCGCTCCGTCGCGGGGCTCTGAATCTCCTTACGTCGGCGGCCACCTCCCTCATGGAAGATTCCGGCTAAAACTGATGCGGCCAGCATGTTCTTGATGAAAGCCAACCTGGAGGCATTTGGCCAGTCCCATCGGTGAGAACTCTGGGCCGTTGATCTATCGACGACTTACGATTTGACCGCCAAAGGCTGGCTCATGCCCGTTTTCGGAAAAGACTTTCGGTATCGGCAAAGTTCAGAGCCGACAAATCGAATCCGGCGTCTGGATCGCGTTCCTGGGCAGATTTCAGTTGTTCTGCGATTCTTTCAGCGGCCGGCGCGGCGAAGTATTTCACGGCTCCGACGCTGAGTTTGGAAGCAAAAATGACGACCAGCAAACAATGCTCATCGATGCAGTTGACAAACATGCTGCAATTCTCGCCCTGCTGATAAACGCTGCTGAATTTTGATTCGTGAACCAGGTTGGCGATGGTTTCGTTCGCCATGTAGGCGCCGGAAGCCAGGGCAGCGATGGTGGTGAGGTCGAAGCGCCTGGCATCGCCTTTATGCGTGATCAGAAATCCACCCTTGTCGATGACCAGCGCGGTGGTGGCGTCGGTTTGTTTGAGAAACTCGCCGAGAGCTCCATCCATCTCGTTGACGTCTGCCTCATTCAGAGGCGGTAAGGTAGTAGTCATTTCAAGCGGTGTATTGTGGAGTGCCCTGGTTGATGAATTTGGTAAGCAACGCGCGCGAAATGGAATTCAATGTTTCGAAGACGCCGGTGCAATCGTGGGCCGTCGCCGAAAAGGACGGAACCTGCACCTCGCGACTGTTGAGAAGAAACTCCATGTACTCGACCGGGGCTACACCCTCCAAATCACGTTTGTTGTATTGCAAAACATATGGAATGTCCGTCAGGCTCAATTTCACGGCGCGGAGATTCTCCTCCAGATTCTGGAAGCTTTCGACGTTCTCGGCCATTTTCGAATATTGCGAATCGGCAACAAAGACCACGCCATCGACGCCGCGCAAAACCAGCTGGCGGGTCGCGTTGTAAATGACCTGGCCGGGCACTGTATAAAGTTGAAACTTGGTTTTGAAGCCTTTGATCGGCTTGGCCTCAATCGGCAGGAAATCGAAGAACAATGTCCGGTCCGAATTGGTGGCGAGCGAGACCAGCCTTCCCTTATGTCCGGGAGCGGTTTGCACTCGCTTGTGGACCTCCACCAGATTGGTGGTCTTTCCGCACATGGCGGGGCCGTAGTACACAATCTTTAATTGAATTTCTTTCGTTGCGGCATTGAGCATCGCCATAAGTTTTACCTAGTTTTTAAATGTTAATTTGTGAGCCAAAGAAGACAGTTGATCGGTTGGCATTGGTTTCCCCGCGTGCCCCAGAGCTGCAAAAAAGATCTGGTCCACACGAAAGATTTTCCAGGGAATGTTGTCCACTGTAAAATTTAGATTGTTAAGATCTCCCATCCGCAGCTCCCTGGTGGATTGGTTTACCTTGCTGAAAATATGCGGCAAGAATGCCGCCAGCGCGTCGCCATCCACGTCCGGCGGCAACTTGCTGGCGACCTTGAATCCATCCGATAATGCAATTAATGCGCCAGCGACACCTTCCAACTTGACGGCCGTCGCCAAAACCTCAATCGGTGTCGCAGCGTGTGAAGGCACAACCGGCGTATTCTCGGCGTGCGGTTCCGCTTCCGGGCCGGTCTTTGAAGATTCGGGCGCTTTTTCGCGGCCAGGCAAATTTGTCTTTGGCGATTTTTCAACCGGAGCAGGCGCGCCAGCGGACTTTGTCTTTGCTTTGGCGTTCGGCTTTGCTTTGACGGACGCCGGCGCCGGCAGCGGTTCCTTCGGTGTCGACGACAACTCCGCGGTAGACGTTGGCGGAAGAAAGTCAGCGAATGGATCCGGGATGTCATCGGCAATCTGCGGCGGCAGCTTGGCCATTGCCTTCGACGATTGTTTTCGGCTGGCAAGGAAGATCGGCATGATTACCGGCAGCGGTAATTCTAAGAGCGCTTTGTCCTGCAACGACGTTGCCGAGGGTGGAGTTGGAACGATCCAGGAACGGAGGTTTTCCCAGGTGAAAACGACCTTGCCCTGTTTCAGCGCGCCATTGATGCTCTCGGCCGGGAGCGCGACCATAAGCTGGTCCAAATTCCAATGCGCGACTTCAGCGCGGACGTTCTCTGGCCAAAGCTGAGTCAAATCCTTCAGAGGAACGCGCATCACAGCCTGATCTGCAGCCGGTTCAGTGGGCTGAAGTGGCGTCTCAGCTGGCGAAGTCTTCGGCGCGATGCGAGCAACGTCATTTGGAGATTCGGCAGCTTCCGGTCGCGGTGCGAATGGGGCGGCGTTGGGAGTCAAAACTAATGGCTTCGGCTCGACGGCGGCATGTCCGTTCTCGCCGTTCGAATGGTGCGAATTGTTACCATCGAAAAACAGGTCGGGGATTTCTTCGAGGGCCGGTTGCGGCGCTGGTTTTGCGACTCCCTTTTGGCCCGAAAGGAATAGCGGCGTGATCACCGCAAGCGGCAATTCAAGCGTCGCATTGTCATGAACGGAGGTAGCCGCGGGCGGCTGCGGAGTAATCGACGAACGCAGCGTTTGCCACGAAAATTCGACTCGCCCCCGTTTCATCGCTTCTCGCACAGACTCGACCGGAAGTGCTACCCTGGCTTCAGGCAAATTCCATTGCGCGATCTCCTGCCGCAGTTCTGCGGGCCAGGCTTCGATTAAAGACGCCAAATCAACACTTATGCTTGGGCCGGACTCGGCAGGTTTGAGAATTTGAGGAGCTGGAACTCGAATCGGGTCTGCTTTTGCGGCTGGCTTGGGAGTTACGTTGCGAGACGGCGTCGTCGGAATATTTTGGGGTCGTTCCGTGCTTTCGCCAGGGGCTGAAATTGGTGGCACCGAAAGGCTCGAACCTCTTGCAGGAGTTTGAAACTCTGGACGCGCGGGAGCAATTGGGTCGGGCGCAACGCTCTCCTCTGATTCGATTGCGCCACGGGCCGATCTATCCTGTGGGGGACAAATCATCGCCGGGTTGATTTTGGCGAGGATTTCATCCAGTGGAAGAGCTACGTCTCTTGAATCACAATCGGCGCCCGCTGAAAAGAGTTGCGGCGCGGCATGGCGCAGAGAGCCAAAAGAAATTTTTACAGAACCCGAAGGCAATTGCGCCAGAATTCGCTCCAGCGAAATCGTCATTGTTGCGCCGCGAATATCAAGATCGCGGACGCGGTCTTGGAGATCGTTTGGGAGTCCCTTAAGCACAGACTGCAACGGAATGTCCACGTCATTTCCATAAGCGCCGTTTGAGTCGTTTACAGGGGCATCGGAAACTGGCTCGGGAACGGGCGCTGTTGGCGGCTTCGGATTTGCGCGGGGCGTTTGCGGCTTGCGCGCGGGCGCGGGTTGGGATTCAGCCGTATAAACCGTGCGTGGCATAGCCAGGCCGACAGGACGTTGCGGCACTGCAGTTCGGCCGCCGAAAATTGTTTTTAGAAAAGCTAGCATTTAAAATCCTTCAACCCGGTTGTGCGAATTCCGCGACGAATTCCTCGACCGCCGAGTTTTCCGCCTGAGCTCCTGGCTTGCAGAACAGACCCAGCGCAGAGCCGTCAGCGCGCACGACGTAATAGAGCCGCCCGTTGGTGAAATCCCATACAATCCGCCCCGGCAGAAGTCCCTGAGTAATCAACCGCGGCACGATGGCAGCAACAGAACTCATGGCCCGCTCGACCTGTTCGTTGATGATTTCTGCGCCAGCAACCTGGATGTGGTATTCCCCACTCGCCGAGCGGGTACAGCAGGCTTGCACCTGCGATAATCGAGGATTGTCGAGCCAGTTTTGAACCGCGTCCTTCATGCGAGTGAACCCGCTGAATCGACTGGCGTGCCGATCAGCAAGTGATGGCCCTGGGCCGGCTGGATAACGGTCCGAGTTTGGTTATTAATGATTTCCAGGTGGTGAAATTCTCCGATTGGCAAATGCGTCGAAACGTTTTTTGCCGCCTCCAGCAACTCATTGCAGGCCGTGGCGCGCGCCGCCGTATCCGGGCACTTTGTGCTGTATAATACATTGCCTTCATTCGCGACGAGCACCAGTTCCTTCACATGCGGGTGATCTCCCAAAAGCGTCGCCATCGCGACAACCTCCTCCGGGCTTGAACTCGTTGGAGCGAAGGAAAAACCTTTTGGCTCGGCAGTAACGAAAGTCGTCCCTTCATCCCGCGCTTGAGCGGCTTCCATCAGCAGTTGCATCCATTGCCCCTGGATGGTGTTGCGCTCCGGTTGTTCCAGAGCTTTGAGACTGAATTCTCCACCGCGCAACGCGAGCAATTTGTGAAGAGCTGGCTCCCCGATCAGGGCCCCGGCGACGGCGTGAATGATTTCCCCGCGTTCAATATAGATCCGGCCATTCAATTTTGGGTTCGCGATTTCGAGGAGGGTCGATTTGCAATTCATGCATTCCAGTTGGATCAAGTCTTCGAGTCCAACTTTACGCATCACGCCGCGAAATCCGACTTCAGCCTCGCCGTCCTTTTTGTCTGCGATGACAATCTCTTCCACCGGCTTCTGTTTGAAGTGAGTCGTCGAGCCCGAGCCGTTGCCCAAAGTGCGATGCTTTGGATTTCGGACCTGATAATCGGTGGCTTGAGAAATTAACGAATCGACTTCCTTCAGCATTGCTGATGCGTTGTCAATGGCATCAGCCACCGCGACCTTCTGGCTTGGGACCGGGATAGGGGCTTTCGTCCCGCCGAAAACCAATCTGCGGAGAACATAAACCAGCCAGCAGAGTAATCCCGCAATGATGATGAGTGCCCCCGTAATTAACGCGCTCGAATTGCCCAATTTGTCAGTGAAGCTTTCTCCTGCGGCTTTCTGGGTTTCATGCTCCTCACGCACCGGGGCGTTGGCCTTTGGGGATAGCGTCTGAGATGTCGCTGGCTCGACGGCTGCCGGCGGCGCTGCGGCGGCCACAACTCCTTGACCATCAAATAACATTTGGGTTTCCGAACGCGCCACACCACTGATTCGGACTTCATCGATCAACCCGAGGAAATTTTGATTCGGATACGGAGTCACCGGACTCTGCCGGCCGCTTTGCCCGAGCGCAAAATCAGGGGCGCAGCCCGGTGGCAGTTCATTGACCATTTGCGCCGAGCCAATCAGATTCGCTTTCGCCCGGGACGGGTCGACGAGCGTCCAATAGAATTTCAGGTTGTCCGGTTGATTCGTATTCCCATCGAACGTAACCGCCACGTGATACCAACTGCCAAATTTGATGGCATCGCCCCCGTTCGTGGGAATGCTCGCCGTAAGGCTCTGCAGAGATTTGTCCTTATTCAGGTTGATGAATTCGAGAAGCGGTTCGGCATTTGTTTTGAAGAGGCCAACGGGCACCAGGCGGAACTGGCAGACGCGATTCGTGCTTTCGTCAGCATCGAGATTGATGACTTGCAGGAAGTTGCCATGATTGGTCGCAGCCGTATTCGTAGTTACAGTGGCTTCCGGATCAAAATCTATGCGCACCATCGCTTCGAATGTGAAAGCTCCAGTGGCGCCTGAATAGTTAATGAGGACGTTGTCGCCCGGACCATTTACGAGGGGCCGGGCAGCAAGGTAAGCGTCGTGTCCAGCGTCCGCTGTGCTATCGGGTCCGCCATCATAGGTGCTGAGTGCTGTGCCAAAACCGCGATAAGAGACGTTACCCAGAGTTGCGCCATTTCGCAGCGCTGTCAGATGCGTGCCGTCGCTCCCCATATCGATGACCGGCACCGACTGATCATTCATGTGCCACAAATGCAATGTGTCCGCATCCGGCGTGTAGGGTCGAAGCGTCGCGGCATTCGCGGTGTAGCCTTGGGCGAGCAATGCAATTCCCAAACCTGTCAAAGCTGCGCTCCAGGCCGCGGAAATCATAACTATGCGGCCCCTTGCCAGCGATTTCTGAGTTCCTTCTGAATGGCTCATGGTTGAACGAGGGCCCAGTTAATCGACTCAACCTTCAACAACTCGTCCAGGCGGACGAACTCGTAACCTCGGCTCTGAAGCGTTTCGAGTAATTGGGTAAAATGCGTGTAAAACTTGTCTGACTGCCTTACCCCGGAATCGAGTTGGAACAGCAATTGGAACCCATTCAGCCCATTCTTTCCGGAACGTTCGCGGTTCAGGATGCTCTCCAGAATGTGCTGCGAGGAGATAAATTCGCCCGTGTTCTCCTCGGTGCTCGTTTTGAGCGAAAGCGTCCCGGGTGTGCCGGTAATCATCGACATCCCATATTGACGGCCATGTTCCACCGCCGTGCTGTTCAATTGATCGGATGTCGGAAGGAAGAAGCGCATCTCATTTCGGGATACGCCCAACTGCCCAAGAAGGTTCAAATGTTCCTCAACTGAAGGATAGGTGCTCGCGCGGCTTCCCGCTTTGGCAAACTCGCTCCAACTGTCGGATTGCGGCCCCACGAAGTGACCGTCCGCGCAAGCAGACCGAACAAAGCTCGCATTCATCGGCCAGCCCAAAAACTCAGACGGCACGAAAAACGAGGCTCTTGCGTGATGCTCGCGCAAGGCTTGCATGATCGTTTCTGTGCCCTCATCGGTATTGCGACAACTGAATATTAGCGCAATTCTCGCACGATTTTGCGGCCCGCGAACAATGGCGCCGTTCACGACGGTCAGAGCAGCGCTCGCATCCGTTGGGGCTGGCGCTCGAGCCGGCATCGTTTGGACGGGATGATTTGCGACGGCCACAACCGGAGATAGGTTCGTCCGGACCGCAATGACCGGCGCACTTGGACTCAGTGTGGCCGCTACGCTCGCCGGATTGGCAATGACATTCGTCTTTGAAATCAGAGCTGGCGGCGTTTTTGCCACCGCATTCACGGCGACCGCTGGTGCTGGTTTGGCGGCTGTTGACGCAAGCGCTCCACGAATCCCAAAAAGCATACCGTTATCGGCCCGGGCAATTCCACTGATGCGAACTTCATCGATCAATCCGACGAAGTTATTATTGGGGGTTGGAGTGACTGGACTTTGACGTCCAGTTTGGCCGATGGCGAAATCCGGCGCGCAGCCGCCCGGCAAACTCTGGGTCATTTGGCTCGTGCCGATTTGGTTGGCGGCAACGCGAGATGGGTCGAGCAGCGTCCAATAAAACCGCAGATTATCCGGTTGATCCGGCTGTCCATTGTACGTGACGGCCACATGGTACCATGACCCTTCACGGATGGCATCGGGCCCTTCGGCGGGTATGGCTGCCGTCAGGCTCTGTGGCGAGACGCCCTTATTGAGGTTGATGAATTCCAGCAGGATCGAGCTGTTGCCGTTCAACGTTCCAATCGGCGCGAGGCGGAACTGAAAAACGCGATTGGCATTTTCGTCCGCGTCCGCGTTGATAATCTGCATGAACAGGTTGCGCCCCTGGCCCCAACCATCAGCTCCGAAACTGGCAGTAGGATTGAAATCAATTCGAACCATCGCCTCGTAAGTGTACGCATCCGAGCTTCCGGCATAAGAAATTGTCACGTTATCACCCGCCCCATTTTGAAGCGGTAACGCGGAAAGATAACAATCCTGGCCCGCGCTCCCGGGGCGAGTGGCCGGATTTCCAGTATAAGTTCCGAGGGCGGTGCCAAAACCCTTCGCATTTACGTAAGATTCATTCCCGAGCGTCGCGCCATTCTCCAGGGCCGTGAGATCGGTTCCATTGGCAGCCGCGTCCACGACTGGCGGGGTGGACTCGTTCATATGCCAGAGGTGTAACGTATCCGGGTCAGGGGTGTATGGACCCAATATTTCGGGGTGGGCCACGCCCATCGAGAGAGCGACCCCAGCCAGGATGCCGAGCATGCGAATTGGTTTTATTTTCGAACAGCGAGCGAACGGTTTCATATTATGGGTTCAGCTTTATTCTAAATGTTTCGAACTTGGGCAAACTGTCCATCATACTGGTTAAATTCGAGACGACGAGCGCTGCGCCATGAACACCGTGCCCAGCCACCGGACGTCCCGAAGAGGCAATGTCTTCCCGCACCCATCGTTCTATGGCTGAAAACATGGCCAATATTTCGTTAATAGGTCCCGTTGATTCTCTGTTTGGGAGATCAACGACGGATGGAAAGCTAAAATCCTGCCAACGTCCCCGCCTTGCAAGAATCTCCGACGACCTGCCTCATTGGGGTACAAGGATTGCTCGGGTGGGTTCGGCGTTTGCTGGACGAGCCAAATTTACACCACCACCAAGTGATGTCTCTTCCCTGAGCAAAACGCCCCTGAACGGCCTGGCAGCAACTGGGTGATGCTGAGAATAATAGAAATGCTCTCCATCCCGTAAAAAACAATCAGAAGAAGATTTAGTTAAGGTTTGCTTGCATCGGAATCCCTGCCAAAACTGATACTCATGAGATCATCCTACACAACTTATATTGCACCCTTCTTTTGCGCCGCAGTTCTCAGCGCGCTGACCGCCACAAATTCCAACGCGGATATCGTCGGCCCCTATTCTCCCGATGTAAATACATTGCACCTCTGGCACATGGATCAGAGCAGCGTTCCCGTGCTCGACTCCGTAACCAGCGGAGCAACCAACCTTACATCACTGCAAAATCTGGCGACTCTCGGCAATGCCTCGTTTGCTGGCTTTGGCTCCGCGCTGAACGCGTACGGCCAAGGCCCGAACGTTGCCGGCGCTTGCTACCTTGCGCCGCAAACTTTGCCAAACGACAACACCTCTTTCACCTATGCGGGTCCCAGTGGCGCATTTACCTACGAAGCAGTTGTTCAGATTACTTACGACCCCAAACAGAACCTGGGCACTACTGCCGTTGGGGGGAACAACCGGAACACACCGCTGACGATCATCGCTGGCGAAGGCAATTCGAATCCGTTACGAATTTTCCAATTCCGGCTCGATCCCGTCGGTTTCAACCCAAATGCTGGCGGTTTTACTTCTCCTCTTCTGGAACCGGCCCTTGAATTCATCAATTTGCACCAAAATAGTTCCATTCAGAACATCATCATTCCGCTCACCACCAACATTTTCAACAGCCCCGATGCGATCGTCCAAAACGGCTGGTATCACGTTGCCGTCACCTACAACGGGCAGCCCGGGATTGCCAACAACATCAATTTCTACTGGACGCTGATGGATTCGAACCGCACAAGCGCCAGCTTTGTCGGCAGTGCCACGATGAATTTCAATCTCTCCACTGGCACGCCCAATTTTGTCGTCGGCAATTCTGGTCGCAACCCGGGAGGCAACTCCGCCAACCCAGTAAATGCCAACTTCCTCGGCCTGATCGACGAAGTGCGGATAAGCAAAGTCGCCCTCAGCGCTGGGCAGATGATGTTCTCAGCGCCAGCGATCACGATTGACGTTGATGTGACCAACCAGGTCACTGTTCTTGGCCAGACCGTGAATTTCGCCGTGTCGGCGTCAGGCGTCCCGCCGCTTCGATATCAATGGCGGCATGAATTTACGAACATCATTGGCGCGACTCAGGCCGTTTACACAATTTCTGCGGTATCACTGGATGACGTTGGCAACTATGACGTCGTCATCACGAACAATTACACCGCTATCACCAGTTCAGTTGGCAATCTCTCTCTGCGCACTCCAATCGATTTGACCTGGTTCGGTTTCGGTTGGCCATGGGACGTCTCCATGAGTACGGGTTGGGAAGATCCCGGGTTTAATAACGTTGTCTATACGGAAGGCGATTCCGTGACTTTTGACAGCCAGGGCTCCACCTTCCCATTGGTTTCCATTTCCAGTCCAGTCTATCCAAGTTCCGTCACGATCAATTCCGACAGTGATTACACGTTTACCACGACCTCGGGCGGTGGCATCTATGGAATGACCGGCCTTACCAAAAACGGCACCGGTAACCTGATCCTGGATGTGAATAATTCTTACAATGGCCCAACTTTGATTGAAAACGGCTCAATTCAAGTCGGCGCTGGCGGAACTCGCGGTTCGCTGGGCAATGGCGCGGTGACCAACAATGGCGGATTGACCTTCAACCGCACTGATACATTTACCGTCGCCAACAATATCGCAGGATCGGGCGGCATCACGAACATCGGCACTGGCAATGTTATTCTCAGCGGGAGCAACACTTTCAGCGGGGCTCTCACTGTTTCTCCGCTGCCGCCCAACGCTAGTGGAGCAATAACTCTAACCAGCCCTCAGGCTCTGGGCCAGGCGACCGACGTTGTTGTTACTGCCGTCAATGTCGGTGCGGCAACTGGAATAATAGGAACCCGGTTTGCGCTCGCCGGGGGAATTGCGATTCCCGCAGACCGGACGCTCTCGCTGCTGGGAACCACGGCGAACTATCGTTGCAACTTTTACACCGCTGCTGGAACAAACGCCTGGAACGGGCCAGTCATTCTGGGTTTTGGCGACGGCATCATTGCTTTCGCTGCGGATGCAGCAAATGCTGAATTGGACGTCAATGGTCCCATTAATGGCAGTACTTACATCGGTAATCTCACATTGCGAGGCGCCGGCGGTCGCGGTTTCGTCAACGGCGTTCTCAACTTGCCCGGCGGTCAGGTGAACAAGACCGATAATTCCACGTGGACCCTCTCTTCGACAAGCAATTCGTGGGTCAGCACCGATATTGCCGCAGGCACCTTACGGATGGGAGCGGACAGCGTTTTCCCGACGAACGCGTTCGTGAATTTCACCGCCGCCGCCAACCTCGACCTCGGCGGCTATAGCCAACAGATCGCGGGTCTCAATGGCACAAACGCCGCGTTCATCGTCGGCAGCAGCAGCACGACTTCAGATTCCACCCTGTCCATCAACGCGACCTTCCCTTCCACCAACTGGGGCGTGATTCAAGATTCTCTTTCGGGTGGCACTCGCAAAGTCGGGCTCGGCCTGCTCGGTGGTTCGCTGACTCTGACCAACATCAATACGTATAGTGGCGATACGACCATTAGCGCGGGCACTCTCTATCTGCTTGGAGCCGGCTCAATCGCTAATTCTGGGACCGTTAACATTGGCGCAGGCGCTGCGCTCGACGTCTCCGGGCGTCTCGACGGCAGCCTCACGGTTGGCGCAAACCAAACGCTCAAAGGCGATGGTGCATTCAATGTCGTCGGCAACCTGACGAACAATGGCACGATAGAATTGAAACTCACTAAATCGGGTTCGACTCTGACGTCCGACAGCGTCCAGGGCGCTTCACAAATTGCTTTTGGCGGAACATTGAAACTCGATCTGAACGGCGATCCGCTCGCCAATGGCGATACTTTCGCATTGTTCTCGGCCACCGGTTATAGCGGTGCCTTTCCGACTTTCATCCCGTCCACGCCCGGCCCGGGACTCGCCTGGTACGGCGGCACGCTCACGTTCGACGGCAAAATCAGCGTCCTTTCGGTTCCGCTTGCGACTGCCACGTCAGTCACGGGCACCAATATAACTGTCATTGGCAATCACGGTCCGTCCTCGCTCACCTACGTCGTCATCGCATCGATAAACGTAACCTCACCGCGGGATTTCTGGCTTCCCATTTCGACCAACACCTTCGATGCCAGCGGCAACTTTTCATTCACTGTCCCGATTCTAAAGAACCAGCAGAGGCGGTTTTATAGCATTTGGATTCCGTGAGACGGCTGTCCGTCTGTCGCTTTGTTGAATTGAGACCTCCACAACTTTGAATTTATGAAGAACACTAATGCTCCTCGCCAAAGTACCGGTTTCACTCTGATCGAACTCCTCGTCGTGATTGCGATTATCGCAATCCTGGCGGCGATGCTTCTGCCCACGCTCGCCCGGGCCAAAGACAAGGCCAGGAAAGCGAATTGCTTGAGCAACCTTCGCCAGATCGGGGTCGGCATGACCACCTACTCTTGCGATAACAATGATCGAGTCCTCCCGACCTACGAATTTGCTCCCGTCGGCAGCGGTGATTTCCATCCATTGGCGCTTTCATACAGCAACAGCCTCGATTCCCTTAAGTCTGTGGGCCTGGTGCTGAAGACCAATTCCACGCAAACGGCAAATATTTGGAGTTGCCCGACTCGGCCATACCTGCCTCGGCAAGACTTGACCAGTCCAGACCAAATCGCCCTGGGTTATGAGTATTTCGGCGGGATCACTCGCTGGCAAAATCCACTCGGCAATATTCCGAGTTACAGCCCGATCAAGCTCGCCACTTCGAAACCCAACTGGGTGCTGGCGGCCGATTCCAATGCTCGATTCACGGACCAATCCCAGAACAACGGCTGGGGTTGGGATGGTTATACGCCCGGCGAGCCGGTGCGCGTTCCCCATCCGAAACATGCACGCCCAAGCCCTGAAGGTGGCAATCAATTGTTTGCCGACGGCTCAGTTCGGTGGATCAAATTCGAGCAGATGTACTTTCTGACGTCCTGGAATCCCACCACCCGGCGTCTTTTTGCCTACCAGGAAGATCTTGGTACCTTGGCTGCTGGTCAGATTGCTCAATTGAGGCCGCAGTCGGCTGATTTCTGAAAAACATACTTGAACACACCATGTCGAAGTCGGCTGCCCACCGCGCTTTTCCTGGCCATTCTGGCCTTGTGCGCCTGCTTTTCGCGCGCGAGCCAGTTGGAATCAGGTTTCATCGACCCCCCCCGTGACGCGCGACTTCGAGCCTATTGGTGGTGGCTCAACGGCAATGTAACTAAAGCTGCCATCACCCGCGACCTCGAGCAGATGAAGGCCAAGGGCTTCGGCGGGGCCCTCATTTGCGACGCCGGCGGCGCAACCCAGGATGGTAATGCGCCCGTTCCTCACGGTCCCACTTTTTTCACCCCTCAATGGCGGGAACTCTACAAGCACGCGCTGAGAGAAGCCGATCGCCTGGGGCTCGAAATGAGTCTCAACATCCAGAGCGGCTGGAACCTCGGCGGCCCCATGATCAAAGCCGACGATGCGCCCAAAAAACTAGTTTGGTCCGCCACCCAGATCGAAGGCCCCGCGCCGGTCGAACGCGCATTGCCCGCCCCGCCCCGCGCGCCGGAATTATATCATGACCTTTTTGTTCTCGCCTACCCGGTAAAGAGAGCCTTGGCGGGCCAACAACGCCGGCCCATTCAATCCCTTGCCCAAAAGACACTGCAAGAAGGGCTCGGTTGGTCCGCGCCAGATTGTTCCTCGCTGCTGAGAGATTATCCGGATACCGCCGGCGAAGAAGACACGCTCTCCACGCAAGTCCTCGACCTCACCAGCAACGTCGGGCCTGATGGCAAGCTCCGCTGGAATCCCCCCGCCGGACGTTGGGAACTTTTGCGCGTCGGTTATACTCTGAATGACCATGCGCGTGTTTCGACGTCCAGCGACGATTGGGGCGGCTATGCCCTGGATCCGATTGATGGCCGCGTTTTCAAAGCTTACTGGCAGCAAGTCGTCGAACCTCTCATCGCCGACGCCGGGCCTTTGGCTGGAAAGACGCTCAAATATTTGCACACCGACAGCTGGGAAGTCGAAGTCCTCAATTGGACCCCAACTTTGCGCGACGAATTCAAACGCCGTCGCGGCTACGATTTGTTTCCGTTCATTCCGGTTATCACCGGTCGAATCGTCGATTCACGCTCGATCAGCGATCGCTTTCTTCACGACTTTCGCCGCACCATCGGTGATTTGGCCATCGACAATCATTTCAAACTGATGAGCGAAGGCGCTCACCGGCACGGCATGCAAATCCATCCCGAGTCCGGCGGCCCACATTCCGTTCCGGTTGATTCGCTGCAATGCCTTGGAACCGACGACGCCCCCATGTCGGAGTTCTGGGCCCGCTCGCCGGGACATCGCGTCAGTGACAGCGACCGCTTTTTCATGAAGCAACCCGCGTCGGCAGCTCACACTTATGGCCGCAAACTCGTCCTCGGCGAAGGATTCACCAACATCGGATTGCATTGGCAGGAATCTCTTTGGGACAACCTCAAACCTTCATTCGATCGCGCCGCCTGCGAAGGCTTGAACCTGCTGGTGTGGCACGCCTTCGTCTGTTCCCCCGCCGAAATGGGACTGCCCGGCCAGCAATATTTCGCTGGCACACATTTCAACCCTAACACGACGTGGTGGCCCGTTTCTGCGCCCTTTCTCTCGTACATCAATGGCACCCAGTTTCTTCTGCAACAAGGACTGTTCGTCGCTGACGTCTGCTACTACTACGGGGACCATGTGCCGAATTTCGCGCAACTCAAGCGCTCCGATCCCGCTCGAATTTCGCCGGGCTACGATTACGACGTCATTACCGAAGAGGCACTCACACGCCGAATGGGTGTCAAAGATGGACGCCTCATAATGCCCGATGGCATGAGTTACCGGCTGCTGGTTCTGCCGCGGGTCAACCGCATTTCACCCGCGGTATTGCGAACGATTAAGGAGTTGGTTGCTCAAGGCGCAACGGTCATCGGACCAAAACCGATTGAGTCAACCGGTCTTGCCAATTATCCCAAATGCGACGAAGAGGTGAAGCGAATCTCTGACGAACTTTGGGGCCGCGGTGACGGTTCAAACGATGTCGCCCACTCGTTGGGGAAAGGGCGTGTGATTTCGGACAAATCCGCGCGCGAAATTTTGATCGCTGACGGCGTCGCCCCCGACTTTGAACCCGGCGGCGGTCCTCCCGGTGGAATCGACTACATTCATCGTAAGGATGGAGAAGCTGATATCTATTTTGTCAGCAACCGCTCTGATTCCTGGGAAACTCTCTCATGTGCTTTCCGCATCTCAGGCAAGGCACCGGAAATTTGGCTGCCGGACACAGGCGAGATGCGGCGTTGCGTGGTTTTCGACGAGAAAGATGCCAGGACAATCGTCCCGTTGCAATTGGAGCCTTACGGCTCGGCATTTGTCGTTTTTCGCTCGGCAGCCACCACGCGAATTGTAAGCGCAAGCCAAAACGGCGAGCCCATCTTCGCAACGGGTTCTGCCCGAGACTTGACTAGCGTCATTGAAGTTCGCGAGCAAGGAGGCAGGATGTCCCTGCTCAGCGTTGAGCCTGGACTCTATTCCTTCCGGGATGCCAATAATCACACCGCCAAAACGACGATCGTCCCGCCACCCGCCCCGGAAACACTCGATGGACATTGGACACTCTACGCCCCTCTCACCGCGCTCGAAAGTTCGAAGACCAGACCGACCGCTATTGATGGACTGAAATCCTGGACCTCCTTCTCCGACCCGAAACTTAAATATTTTTCCGGCGCCCTAACCTACACGCGCGACATCGAACTCGGATTTGATCGTTTTGGAAACGGCAAACACCTCTGGCTCGACCTCGGGAAAGTATCTGAGATCGCCGAGATCGAACTCAACGGCCAAAATTTAGGCATTCTCTGGAAACCGCCGACCCGTCTCGATATCACCGCCGCCGCAAAGCCAGGCAAGAATCAACTCACCATTCGTGTCACAAACTTCTGGCCCAATCGAGTTATCGGCGATCAACTCGTTCGCGATTCTGAGCGCGTCACCCAAACCAATGTTCGCAAGCTCACTGCCAATACGGCGCTGATGAGTTCCGGTCTGCTCGGCCCCGTTCGCTTATTCACCGTGGTGGAACTACCGATACCATTCCAGCCAATCGAGCGCGAACTGTCTCGCCGTGCCGATAATTCCGCAACTCCGTAGCCACGGACCGCGGCTGTGTCGGAGACCAGCCGCAGCATGGTTCAAGGTCCGATTGCGCGTTTTCGGAAAGTCGAGGCTCCCCACGAACCCTGTAGCTGCCGACGTGATCCCCGCCCCGAGAGCCCTAAACGTAAACGGGTCAGTCCAGTGTCAGTCCTGGGACTGACCCAGGACTGACACTGGATTCTGGCTCGGAACGTCAGAGTTGAGCCAGGGCGGCTCCGCCTGTCGGCTCCAGTGAGTTGTTCGGTTCGTTAGAGCGATACGCAAAGTACAGTAACCCATACGCCCCCAGCCATAGATAGTAGCCGATCTTAATACTCGAGCTGTTGCCCAAAGATTCGAAGACCGACCATGACGCGGTATGCAACAGCATAACAAAGGAAACAGTCGTTCTAAACCGCCAACCCCGATTGCCCACAAATAGCCCAACCACCCATATCGGAAGCATGATATTTGAGAGAGCGAATCCGGAATAATAGAACCAGGATTCCAAATCCGATGGATCGACGTGCCACATAGTTTCCCAACACTCTAGAAAACATGAGAATCCTCGAAGCGTGTCGTAGGCGGGCAGAAAGTGGGAGACGGCAAAAACCGAAACAGCCGCCAGCCCGATCTTTTGCGAGGTGTTCATGGCAGGGACGACTTCCACGTCGTCCGATTTTTTGAACGGAATGTGATTCGGAAAAAAGAGGGAAAGATCACGGACGACGTGGAAGTCGTCCCTACCGTATTCGGATTGGAATGGCTCAACTGTATTGGATGTTAACCGCCAAACATTGCATCGACGAGGGCAAAAGTGACGCACCTGTGAAATGCAGAGTGCAGAGTGCAGAATGCAGAATGCAGAATGGACCCTACCCCCTCACCCCGGCCCTCTCCCTTGGGGAGACGGAGCGCCGTCGACCGATTCGGTTTGGAGGAACCGTTTGGTGTGTATGACCGCGGGTGGATAGAAGAAGCAAAGCGGGGTCGCCGCTGCGCTCTGCCCCCGCACTCCATAGGGTTGAACTGAATCGTTCCGGTGCAGGATTTCGGCGTCCATTTAGATCTCCGGGGATTCTCACATTTTCTTGTCCAATTTTTTTCGGTCAAGGCCATTTATGAGTGAATTGACGTTTTGTTATGAGATGACTCATTGAACATCGGGGGAATCCAATCAGGTTTCCGGCAATATGTTGCCGCCATCCATTGGGCCAGGCGGGTCGGGCCAAGCTGTACCGGGGTTACGTGGAGTCGCCTGCGGTCTACAGCGGGTGCCCACGCCTGCCGGCCCTTTGGACGGCAATTGTTCGTAACCCCGCGGCATTGGAATAACGAATTTACCGGTTTTGCCGATATCCTGTAATATTTGACTTATGGCCCAGTCCGACGAGCGCGAAGCCGAGTTCGAAGTGTCCAATGAGCCGCCTTCCGCCGATGCAGAATCAAACGGCAATCAGGATCGCTCCGCCAGGAAAGCCGCCGAGAGCGTTGTCGATGATCATCAACTCTTAAAGGCCTATGCCGAAGGCGACGAGCAGGCTTTTGAAATGCTGGTTGAAAAGTATTTCCGCATTGTTTACACCGTGGCCGCGCGGCAGACTGGGGATTCGCATCTGGCGGAAGAAGTCGCTCAATCCGTCTTCCTCATCCTGTCACGAAAAGCGCGCGGATTTTCCTCAAAGACTCCGATTCCTGGCTGGTTGTTCCGAACGACGCGGTTTGTTTCCTGGGACGCGATCAAGATGCGACGACGACGCGAACAAAAAGAACGGAACTTTGCCGTGAATTTGCAGGAACCTGTCGAAACAAGAGCTGAGCCGAGCGGGATGGAAGCGCTGCTCGACGAAGCGCTCCGGACTTTGTCGCCCGATGAGCAGGCGGGCATCTTTGCTCGTTTTTTCGAAGGGAAGGATTTTCCGGAGATCGCCCAAACGTTCGCGATTACCGAGCACGCGGCACGGAAACGAATTTCGCGCTGCCTCGCCAAACTTCAGACTTTCATGCAAAAGCGGCGCGCGAAGGTCACTTTGGAAACCCTTTCCGGCCTCTTGATCGCCCTGCCGACACAAGAAGCCGGCAATCAAGCTTTGCAATCCGCCATTGCCTCCACTCACGCGGTTTGGAAGGGAAAAGTTGCCGTTGGAAACGCGGTGACGCTGGCAAATCACGCCATGGAACTGCTCCGCTGGCGTTTTCTTGGCTCCCTGGGCCTGAAAATCGCAGTGCCCGTGCTCGTCGTTGCCATTGCCGCATGGTCAGTACTTCAATGGCACCCGCCGGTTACATACCGACTGAATAAGATCGGCAAGGCGTGGGGTGTTGTTGACAGGCGTATCATGGACCACAGACGGTATGTGATGGGAACACCTGCCAATGCCCCAAACTACAACGCCATCGTGCAAGGGCAACTCAACGACATTTTCCCCCCATCCAAGCGCCTCATGGACGAGCTAAAACCGTTAATCGTGCCGCCCTATGAACGCCAGCGTGCCGAGGCGTACTTCATGGCTGAATTCGATGCCGTTTTGAAGTTGAACCACGCTCAAAAAACACAGCTCTCTTCATACGTCCACGAGCACCTGGCCCAGGGCGCAACTTTTCACGATGCGATGTACGCCCTCGGCAAAAAAACGCGGACCGAAGCACGTGAAATCAAAGCCATGCTCTCACCCGAGCAGCAGCAATTGTTTGATCAGTTTTTCGGGGATGATGGCGTGCTTCTCTTTTCCTACGCCCAAGTCACCGCGGTAGGGGTACTCGGTGGTGGCGGTGAGTGACACGTCAGGCGTGAAACCCGAGTCGTCCCTACCAGCGAAGCAGTTTGAGATTGCGTCGGTTTCGGTTTCATTTTCCCGGTCCTTCGGTAATTTATAGCGTTCATGAATGCCGCCCTACCTCTGCTAATTGTCATTGCCTTGTTGCCAGTTGCTTCCGCCCAGGAGCACGTCGTCTATGCCGAACCGGCGGGTCCGCTTCATACGCTCGATGTGTACGCAATGCCTAAAGCGAAGAATGCACCGGTGATGTTTTGGATTCACGGCGGTGGCTGGGAGACGGGCGACAAGAGTGATGTGGCGCAGAAGCCGCAGTTCTTTGTGGACCGGGGCTTTGTGTTCGTCTCGGTAAACTATCGGCTGCTGCCGAAAGTGGAGATGATTGATATTTTCCGCGACGTCGCGAAATCGTTTCGCTGGGTGCATGACCACATCGCTGAATACGGCGGCGAGCCGAAGCGTGTGCTGGTCGGGGGCCATTCAGCGGGCGCGCAGCTGGCGGCGTTGCTTTGCACAGACGAGCGCTACCTGAAGGCCGAAGGGATCGCATTCACGGACCTCATTGGCTGCGTGCCGGTTGATGGGGATACCTATGACGTGCCGGCGATTATCGAGACGGAGGAGACGCGTTGCCGGGTGCATGGCCAGCCGCAACCGCAATTCGGGCATCGCGAAAAGTTCGGCAACACGGCGGAAAAGTTTCGCGAATACTCCGCGGTGACGCATGTGGCGAAGGGCAAGGGAATTCCGCCTTTCCTGATCCTGCATGTTGCCGATCATCCGGACACCACTGCCCAGGCGTTCCGTCTGGGCACCGTGCTGAAAGCAGCGGGAGTGAAGACGACGGTCTTTGGAGCGAAGGAAACCAATCACAGGAAACTCAATGACAACCTCGGAACGAGCGGTGATCCTGCGACGAAGGTTTTGCTGGAGTTTGTTGATGCCTGCCTGGCCGAATAGACCGCGGTAGGGACAATGCCTTCGACGCAATAGCGGGTCGCGCCGCCCTGACGGCCCAGGCGTAAATCGTAAATCCCCCAACGCCTTCTGCTCGACACCATCGGCCAAATCAGTACACGCTTTGCCGATGAAGTCGGTTTCTATTCTTGCCGCCCTGGCGTTGGCAGGATTTTCCAGAACCTATGGAACACCGATAACTTTCAACAAAGACGTTGCCCCAATCCTGTTTGAGCATTGCGCCATCTGCCATCGGCCTGGACAATCGGGCCCGTTCCCACTGCTCACCTATGAGGATGCCCGGAAGCGAGCGCGACTTATCGCGGACGTTACCACTCAGCATTACATGCCGCCGTGGTTGCCGGAACCCGGGTATGGCGAGTTCGCGGGCAAGCGGGGCCTGAACGAGCGAGACATTGGCGTGCTTCGGCAATGGAGCAGCGAAGGAGCACTCGAGGGTCAAGCCTCAGACCTGCCACCAAGGCCGCAATGGCCGGACGGTTGGGTGCTGGGGAAACCGGACCTGGTTTTGGAATTGCCGAAAAGTTACACGCTGTCCGGCGAGGGGAAGGATGTGTATCGCAACTTCGTTGTGCCGGTGCCACTGGAGCGCCAACGTTACGTGAAAGGAATCGAGCTTCAGCCGGCCAATCCAAAGATCGTGCATCATGCCTTTATCAAGGTGGACAGTGGCCGCAAGTGCCGGAAAATGGATGGGCAGGATGGGACCCCCGGTTTTCCCGGCATGGCGTTGCCGGATGGCGTCGAGATGCCGGAAGGCCATTTTCTGGGCTGGCAACCGGGCAGGCTGCCGGCGTTCGAACCGGAGGACATGGCGTGGAGTCTATCGCAGCAGTCCGACCTCATCTTGCAGATGCACCTGCGGCCGAGCGGCAAAGCGGAGGCTTTGGCGTGCCGGCTCGGACTTTACTTTACGGACACGCCGCCGAGCAAAACCTGCTTCAAGCTGGGGCTGGTCAACATGCTGATTGATATTCCTGCCGGCGAGAAGAATTACGCGGTGGAGGATGAGTTCGTGTTGCCAGTGGACTCGCAGGTGCTCGGTATTCTGCCCCACGCCCATTACCTGTGCAAACGGATGGAAGGCGTAGCGACGCTACCCGATGGAACGAAGAAATGGCTGCTGCTGATCAAAAACTGGGATTTCAACTGGCAGGGTGATTATCGCTACTCCATACCCCCTACGCTGCCCCGGGGAACGAAGCTTTCGATGCGGTTTACCTATGACAATTCCACAAATAACGTCCAGAACCCGAACGACCCGCCGCAACCCGTCCGATATGGACCGCAATCCAGTGACGAGATGGCCGAACTCTGGTTCCAACTGCTTCCGGTGCGCCGGCAGGAGACGAGACTCCTAGAGGAGGCCTATGGGGCGAAAATGCGAGAGGCCGTGATTCAATACGATGAGTATCAACTGAGACTGGACCCGAATAATGTCGAGGTGCACACGAAACTTGGGTTTATTCAATTCCTGCAGGGGAAACCCGACGTGGGGATTGAACACTTGCACAAAGCCATTGCGCTGGACCCAAAAAGCGACACCCCACACTACAAGCTGGGCGTGATTTTCAGATATCAAAAGCGGTGGGCTGAAGCGAAAGCAGAGTTAGAACTGGCGCTGAAGCTCAATCCGCGGAACTACGATGCGCACGGGAATCTTGGGGTGATCTTTGCGGAGGAAGGAAAATTGGAGCTCGCCGAACAGCACCTGCGCGCTGCGCTGGCTATCAATCCCGAGGACCCAATCACGCGCGAGCTGCTTGGGGAGTTAATGAAGGCGAAGCGGGGCCGAGAGTAATCATAATCAGTATTGACCCCTCGGGACTCTGACTGCGTGCAGTCCACGCTCCAACCCAGACCATTCAGCGGATATTTTACTCGGGATACCGTCCCAGTGGTTGATTGGGAAGGCACCGACTGAAGAGTATGGATATACGGGCACCTCCCCTTCCCCCCTCTGGAGCCGCAACATCCGCAACATCTCGGTAAATACGAGACGAAATTGAGGTCAGACCCGCAACAAAGCCGCAACAAGACGGCAACGGAGCCGCAACGCAATTCGCGCGTGGCATTGGCCCGTCCGTAGGACCCCAATCAATCGAAAATCGAAATTCAAAAATCAAAAATGCCTTTCATCCCCCGTCGCAAATCCTCAAGACTTCAAGGACGGTAATTGGATGCGCGCTCGCACTTCCGCTCACATCAGTGGGACAATGCCTGAGCCGTAATGGTCACTATTCTGAAAAGAGTTAGAAATGTTGGCCAACTTTGGTTGCAAAACGGACTCCAGTTTCAAAAGTGAGGACTGACACCGGCTTGACACCGGCTCTCCATCTTCATCGAGCAAAAAATTGCTAACGAATCCTTGGGCGGCGTGTCATAATCCTACGATGGTCTTATGTGGTGCGAAACGGGAAACACTGCTGCAAATATAATCATGACAACTGGCATCCATCGCTTCCCTTCTCCGCGCGGCGCCAATGCTCAAGCGATGCCCCAAATCCTGCGCATTTCGTTCCTCTGCGTCGCCCTCGGGCCATCGACGTACGCGCTGAGTGTAGAGCACGCTGTGACACCGGCTCATCTCGACCAAGGCAACTACCGTTTTTCAACGGCCAGCAGCCCCACCCAGGACGGCGTCACGTTTCATGTAACCATCACCGCCCAGAACGGCGACATTCCGGACGGCTCCAATGTTGGTATATCCGATGTTACACATGCGAAGAACGACAGCGGCAGCAGCATCCAAATTGCGCCTGTCGAGCCCGCAGTGCCCGTAACCGTGAAAAAAGATGGACGGACCTGGACCGCGGATTTCACTGCGTCACGGGAGCTTCTGAGGAACACCAACGCTTGCTGCGTCTTTACAGCCATAGACCGCTCAGACTTTAGACACCTGCCTCCCTCAGCAGACTTCTATGAACTCAAACTGCAGGATTTCCTTTCTGACGCTCCTGCTGAGAATCGGACGAAAAGCAACAACGAACGTTTCACAGTGTCCATTGCTGGCCTGAGACAAAGCAACAAGCCGCGGTATGAACGCGATGGCCTTCCACTTGTGTACTGCGCGACGTCTGATCACCGCGAATCTCTGGGCTACGCCATGGATCTGCCAACCTCCCAGTGCTTCTTCGCGGTTGTCGGGAACGTGCAAAAAGAACCAGATAAGATCGCGCAGTGTTTGTCGGAATGGGACGGATGTTTGAGTTTCGCGATTACCGACAGCTCGGACAAGACCTACTCCATCACACGCAGAGAGTTCCCTTGGCCAGTAAATATTGTCGAAACATGGACATTTCCCAGCGGCGGCATGCGCGTCATTCCTGTGGATTTTACCGGCGCCGGCTGGCAAGGACTGCCGCCAACTCCATCGACGCCCGAGATCGTGAGCATGACCGTGACCTTTCGTTACCGGGATTCAACAACGAAGATGGTTTCAATCACCTCAAGCCCGACCGACGTCTACTTGTGCCACAAATAGCCTCTCGCTTGATCTTTATTCGCCTTCTCTCGGCCTTGGCGTTCTTAGCCGCCGCCACGGCATTCGCAGCGTCGGCCAACTCGGAGATCTCAGTTTCGATTGCGGCCCCTGGTTTGTACCCAGACACGGACGGGTTCATTCCGGCGCACGATCGTAATAGCCACTTCCACGTCATTCTCACCAACATCTCAAAGAAGACACAGCGGATCATCACCGATGGCAATTCCTCAGGAGACAAAACTCTCAGCTTTGAAATCATCGACAAATCCCCAGAAACAGCCACCGCACGAAGGGTCGCCGGTGAGTATGCCAAGAACATGGCGCATTGGTGGGTGCTCCAACCTGAAGAGAGTGTCGTTATCGACGTATGCTTCGCAGACCCGGCGAAATGGGAAGGCTTCCATGCGGCTCATTACGGCGATTCAGAAATTGTCACGATGCGCGCGATCTTTGAAGTCCCCGAAAGCGAGAAAAATGCTTACGGCAACGATCAATGGGCGGGTCGGGTTTCCTCCAAACCCGGGAAATTTGCGTTTTACAATTATATACCGGACGTCAAATGAACCTTAGTCCCGTGGAAACGACAGCCAGCCTGCTGCCGCTTCTCGCTCTGGCAATACCGCTTTCCCTCTTCCTCCGTCTCCCCATAGCGCCGTTTTCTCCACCCATCCAGGCATCGCTCCGGCACAAATTCCTTCACCTTCTCTGGCTGGCCGCATCCCTCGCGGTAATCGCACTCTTACTCCGCCTGCCGCCACTGCGAAAGAGCGCACCCGGTTACAAGCCCAACACGGCCCAAACCTCCCACGCGCCGACATCCGCAAAGACCGCGCCATGACATCGCGTAACTAAGAGCTGAAGACTAAATGCTCGCCGTTCGTATCCGAAACGTACGCGTCAAAACTGGAGTCAACGAATCCCTTGGTATAGATAGCAACCGACGGTCGTCCCTCGGAAACATGCGTCTCGTAGAGAGCCTTTCCCCAAGTCAGGAAGCCGGAACCATCTTTCGCCCAAGACGATGGGCTCGTCATGCCGGCACTTGCTGGCACAATTTCGTTTAGTACCGGCTTGGGAACATCAACCCCCCAGCCATGTAAAACGTCATATGCACTCTGCCTCACTTCGTAAAATCTATAGATCATATTTGTCGCACCAGCCGGCTGGTAATTGATGACCCAATACGACGGGTCGTTCAGGAGAGACTTCAGCAGCCTGATATTCCCAAGCGACTTGAAATACTGCAATGCGCTCGCCCCTTCCGCGCGAAGGTCGCAGCGCCACTCGGCAAGTCGGTCCGTCTCCGTTTTCCGGGAAATAAAGTCGCCGGGCGCCGCAATCAAATGCCTTGCCGTACGCTCCAAGGACGCCTCGACTGGCACCACCAAATATGAATTGATAATAATGCGGTGGCTAAGTTCCGGAAGCCGAATCTTATGAAATTTCTTGACATCCCGCCGCTTCTTCGCAAACGCCCGCGCACGGCTGACAATCTCCTTCGGCTCGGTGAGCAGCGTCATGTCGCTGCCATACACACGCTCGAAACCGCAGCGCGGGCCTTGCGCGACAGACCCCAGGAAAATGAAACCTTGTCCCGCGAAGAAATTCGATCCCATTTCTGGGCCGTTCACAAACCAAATGAACGGAACCCGCTCTGCCGCCCATTTCTTGAGGTCCGGCCATTCTGAAACGCCGATGATCTCGAACCCGAGGTTGGGCGTGGGCACCACCCCTTTTAACACCTCACCGACTTTGAAATAGCCGCGGTAATTGAAGGCGTCATGATTGTTCGCGCGAATGACGCCTTCCTGAAGATTTGTGATCGTAGCGCAATAAACCACCTGCGCCTCCGCGATCCGAGCCTCGAGACTGCGATAAGTCTGCCCGCCCCCGGGCTGCGCAGCAGCGCGCCAGACCGAGCCAACGACACACATATACAAAAACACCAACAGGTCGGCGCGTCGCGTGAAGGCCTTCATCTTATTTATCGGCTTTGACAAACAATACAACGGGTCCGTTCACCCTCACTTCGCTGGGGTTTTGAAATTTGGCGGCGTCCCGTGATCTGAAACGGGTCAGTCCGGCATAAACACATATCTAATTTGGTCGAGTGCGCGCGTTGCAGGAGGCGGACTTATAAAAGGCTAAATTCTAAAGGCTGAAGGCTGAGGGCCGGGGAATGAAGGCTAAGTGCTAAGGTCCAAGGCAGAATGCGGAATGGGGGAAGATTACGATTAAGAAGGGACATGCCACGCGCCGGGGAAAACAAAAAGGGAATATTTTGGGTCGCATGGTTCTATAAACAGGCAACCCCGTAACCGGGTTGGAAAACCTGTTTTGTATATCGCCGACGCTTTGTGTGGACGCGCCTGGCGGCCATCTTGCTCGCCGATGGGGCGCGCCTTGCTTCGCCGTCTGCGCCTGCCCCGCCTTGGTCATCAAACGCGATTGTTCGTACATCTCGATCCACTTCTCGCTCGAAATGGCCGAGATCAGCTTGCCAATCGCTTCGAGGGGCAAATCGTCCGGAAGGAGGCGAGTGGTCACATCTAGATGTGGACCGAACAGTTAGTTAGCGTTATTTGGCATTGGATTTTTCGCGCCGGCGATTAATGTTAGACAGCTATGGATCCGGGACTCGTACTGATCGCCCTTGGGTGGTCAATCGCTTTGATCCGCTGGTGGCTTGGGAATCGAGCTATTCGGGCGGCGAAGCGAGCAACCCGTATGGCAAAGAGCAGCGAGAGAGCATCGTTAGCGTCTATACGCCTGGCGGAGACATCGACGGCATTTTCGGTAGTTGCGTCAGAGGCGACATTGAGAGCTCGGCTGGCAAAGTACCACTTTGGACATTGGTTTTGGACCTTCTGCGCACGGTTCTTGTTTTACTGCTCACAATGGTATTTGGGACGATCTGCGCAACTGCTGGATCGCGGGATATCCAGGCTGCAGAAGTGCAATACGATTCTTGATCGATTAGGTGTGAGTCGGCCAGAGTGAGTTAGACCATAGAAAAAAGAGGAGCGGTCTTGGCGCGGCGGGATGATGCAACCGCTTTCAGGGTTGGGGGGTTTTTCTGAACGCGATACCCAGGGTAGAAACGCAAGGCCCGGAGCGTTTCAACCCTGGGCTGAAGGATGCAATCCCGTTGGGATTGAGGATTGGAAAACCTGTTTTGTTTACCGCCGACGCTTTGTGTCGACGCGCCTGGCGGCCACCTTGCTCGCCGATGGGGCGCGTTGCTTCGCGTTCTGTCCCGCCTTGGTCATCAAACGCGATTGTTCGTAGAACTCGATCCACTGCTCGCTCGAAATCGCCGAGATCAGCTTGCCAATCGCTTCGAGCGGCAAATCGTCCGGCGACTGGAAATTCACGCAACACTTCCCCATGTCGAGCTTCTTGCCCGCTGACTTGAACGCAGCCTTGAGCTGCTCGAGCTGACTCGCACTCCGGAACGGGCCAAACAGGTAGAGCACGCAGTAGTTCTTCTGCGACGAGAGCGCGACGTAGCAGATCGGCTGCTGCTGAAAAACAAAAGGAGAGAGGATATGGGCGTTCGCATACTATAAACAGGCAACTCCTACGGAGTTTGAAAAACCGGTTCCGGAGGGCGGTGAAGTTGAGTTAGTGAGCGAGAGCATGACGCCGGGCTGCCCCGAAAGCGTTCGGGGTTCAAGCCAGGGTGTTAATGAGAGGGCTTCCGAGCGAAGGCGGGCGGTCAGTTTATCGCAAGTTTATTTATGGTTCTCGCATATTCCTCACTGTCATGACACGCTATGCTCATGCCGTATCGTCCGAAGAGGAAAAAGACCGAATCCAAACCGGGAGAGTTGGATACCCGCCAATTGCGCGCAGATCACTTGCCGCTCAACGCCACCGGGATTTGGCCACCCGCTCCACGTTGTCCCGCTTGCGCAGGCGGAAATCAAATTTGAAGTGAGCGAACTGTAATGGAGCGCGGGCGAGCGGGTTCAGCATATCAGCGTGCGATAATCCCGTTCGTCACCGGCGCGCAAAGAAGTTGAAGGGTCCTACCCGGACGTGGCAAAGAGAGGCGCGCCGGTGAAAAGATTTGTGGGGGAACGGGACCCCGGGTTGCGAACGCTTGATGTGGAAGTTGTATGGAAGCGTTCTTACCCGGGGCTACAATCATGTCATCCCTACGGGATTTGGTTCTAGCCGGACTGGCCATCGGTGTTAATGAGATAGGAACCATCGTACAGCAGAAATCTTTCGTGCGCCCGGAATCAGCTTTATCCAAAGGCGCAATTGACTTCCAGCGTGCCTGCCCTGACATTATGCCCTTCGTCGTCGCAGCATAACTGCGGCTTTTCGGAGGTGGACAAACTTCTCTCCGTCCAGTGACGGTAACCCCGTTGGCGACAACTATTATTTCATGCTGACTATTCGAGAGCTCAAAATGACGCTGGGCGGACGCACGCTCTTCGAGAATGCTTCGTTCCAGTTGAATTATGGCGACCGCGTCGCGCTGGTCGGACCGAACGGCGCGGGAAAAACGACGCTCTTCTCGCTCATCCTCAAAGACAAGTCGCCAGACTCAGGGGTCATCGAGCGCGATGAGTGGACCATGGTGGGCTACCTGCCTCAGGAAGGCGAAGCCCAGGGGAACGAAACGGTGCTGGACGTTGCGACGGGTCGCGTTGAGGAATTGCCCCTTTTGGAACGGCGCCTGCACGAACTCGAGGCTGCCGGCAATGTGTCCAGTCCGGAATACCTGGAGGCGCACGCCAAGCATGATGCTTTAAATGATCCGCAGGTGGAAACCAAAGCGAAGAAGATGTTGCGCGGCCTTGGCTACCGCGATGCGGACTTCGAGCGCAAGGCGCGCGAGATGAGCGGAGGCTGGATCATGCGTGCTCGCCTGGCTCGTTTGCTGGTGATGGAACCTGATTTGCTGTTGTTGGATGAACCGACCAATCACCTGGATTTGCTGGCGCTGCTTTGGCTCCAGAATTACCTGAAAAACTATCCGGGCGCGCTGTTGCTGATTTCGCACGATCGCCAGTTCATGGATGAAGTCGTCGGACAGGTTCACGAAATCGCCGACAAAAAACTCATCGCTTACGCCGGCAACTACACCGATTACCTGCGTCAACGCGAGGAGCGTTACGAGCAGCAATTGGCCGCTCACAAAAACCAGCAAAAGGAAACCCAGGCGCTCCAGCAATTCGCCGACCGTTTTCGCGCCGTGACTTCCAAAGCGTCGCAAGCAATGGCCAAGCTCAAACAAATCGAGCGCATGGAGTTGATCGAGAAACCGATGCCGCCGCGCAAACCGTTTCGCTTTCAAATACCCCAACCCCCGAGAGGCGGGCAGCGCGCCGTCACGCTTCGCAACATTCATATGGCTTACGGCGCAACTCGCGTTTACGCCAGCCTTGACCTTAACGTCGAGCGCGGCGAACGCATCGTGCTCGTCGGCCCGAACGGTGTGGGCAAATCCACTCTGCTGAAGATTTTGGCCGGGGTCGTGGAATTTCAGCAAGGCGAGCGCGATCTTGGCCATAACGCGCGAATCGGTTATTTCAGCCAGCATCGTGCGGCGACGCTCGATCCCGAGCGGACTGTTTTGGAGGAAGTCACAGCCAGTGCGCCCCTCATGCGCGAGGAGGAATTACGCGGCATTCTGGGCTCATTCATGTTTCGCAAAGAGGAGATCTTCAAAAAGACGGTCGTCCTCAGCGGAGGCGAGAAGAGCCGACTCAACCTGATCAAGTTCCTCGTCGATCCGCCGAACCTTCTACTCATGGACGAACCGACCACGCACCTTGATATACATACCGTGGAGTCGCTGACACTGGCGTTGGAACGCTATGAAGGCACGCTCATCTTTATTTCCCACGACGTTCATTTCATCAAATCCCTTGCGACCAAAGTCCTGCACGTCAACGCCGGCCAAATCACCCCTTACGTGGGTAATTACGATTACTTCCTTGAAAAAACCGGCACCGCCGAAGACGCACGCGCCGCACTTACCGCCGCTTGAGGTCTTACAATCGAGGTTTAGCTCCGCGAGTCATGCTGGGAAAGTTTACCGTCGACGCTTTGTGTCGGCGCGCCTGGCGGCCACCTTGCTCGCCGACGGGACGCCTTGCTTTGCCGTCTGCGCCTGCCCCCGGACCGGTATCATGAGGTTTGTTTAGGCGCAAATGTCCGAATCAATGCCTTGAGCGTCTGGCGGGTTTTCCAGGCAGCGATGCCGAGCCAACCGCGGTTGCACGCGACGAGCACGGCAAAGTCAATTTCGGGTGCGATGACCACGGCGCAGTTCCACCTTCCGTTGCTTCCGGCGTGCCAGAGATAATGGCCAGTGTCTCCGGGCCGGGTGCCTTTCGCCCAACTGGCCGTGCTGATACACCATCCGGCAGAGTAAGTTGCGGCGGTGGCGGCCTCACCAGTTGCCAGCAAGGTTATCCCGCGCGTTACCCACTTCTTAAAATAAGCGGGTGCGACCGGATGCAATAATTCCGCAAATGTATCCGGCTTGAGCAGCGCGGCCTGGCAATGCGGGTTGGCCGGATCTCCGCGCAAATAGAGCCCGATAAATTTTGCCCAATCAGCAATCGACATGTGTACCAGGCCGGCGGGGCCGTAGAACAACGGGAGTTCCGCGGCCGGGTTGCCCGGGTCAAGCGGTTTGCCAATCACTAACGAGTGGCCCCAGGGTTGCTCGGTTTTACAAGATGCGCCCGGCGGCCCGAATCCGCCCGTGCTGATGCCCAGTGGCTGAAACAGCCGTTCGCGCATCAGGTCTTCCCACGCGCGACCAGTGAGGTATTCCAGCGCCGCCCCCGCAAGAACGTAGCCGAGATTGGAATACCAGTATTTGGTGCCCGGAGGGATTTTCGGCGCGCGCGAAAGGGCCTGCCTTGCGATTTCCAGCCGTTGCTGCGGCAAAATTTCCTCGGAAGAACGCATCGACTCGGGGCGGCCGCGCGAGCTGGCGCAGGGTGCGAGAACCTGGTACAGCACCCGAACCAGACCGTCCGGGGCAAAGCGCAAGCCAGCGCGGTGTGCGAGAACCTGCCGCAATGTCACTTTCTCCCACGCCGGGTGGATGGGCTTCACCATGCCGGCAAAAAGTTCGCTCAATGTGGTGGTCCAATTCAGCTTGCCGTCCTCGACGAGCATCGCGACGAGCGTCGCGGTCATGGCTTTGGCGCACGAACCAAGGTGAAATCGATCATCGAGCGTGATGCGCTCTGCGCTCCCTCTCTTTCGAACTCCGGCGGCGCCCTGGGCGATGATGTGCTCGCCCCGCAGAACAGCGGCGGCCATGCCGAAACGTTCGTTTCCCCTGCCGAGTATCGATTGCAGGATGGCGTCAACATTAACCGGGGCGTTGTCTTTCATCGTTCCGTCAGACAGACCTGCGGACTCAATGTTTCGAATCCTGGCGTTGACTATGTTTTACTCTGGTCAAAAGACCGGACTCGAACTGTGAACGGCGTATTTCTTTTAGCGATTGTCAGCTTGTGAAGCAAGAAACGGGTCAGTTCGCATAAACACATATCTTACCTGGTCGAGTGCGCGCGTTGCAGGAGGCGAAGAAAAAAATATGCAAAAAGCGGGATTGACCCGTTTTTGCAAAATGCGGGACTGACCGGACTGACCCCTTTTCGGTGAACTCTTTAATGGGCAACTTCGCAAACGTGGTCGCGCGGACATCTGCGACACCTGACGGTGCAATCACAGATGAACGGGTCGCCGCATCGTCCTCGCCCAATTCCCGGCCTCCTTCGCCTGACCTCGCGAAATCTTCACGGCTTGTGCAAGCGAAAGAACTGCTGCGCATTGGTCATGCCGACCGTCACAGTAAAATTCGTTCCGACGATCCCAGGATTATTCGTGACCACTTGCCAGGTCGTCGCCGGCAACGACATCGCAGATTCAACATTCCAGCCGACCGCATTTGTCGGCCACGAAAGCTCCGCGTTCAATGGGTCAATTTTTCTGAATTGAATGGAGGGCACCACTTCCGTCAATGTGGTGATTTTCAGTAATAGATTGCTGAGGGACGCATCATGCTGGGCCGATCCGGAAGGACCATCGACCTCGACAGTCGAGGACATTTGGCAGATGAATTGGTAATCGCCGGCGGCGAGTATGCCGGAATTCGTGCCGGAAGGGCTTGAAGGAAAGACCCCTAACTGGATGGGAGATGGAAACCCAAATGCAGCCACGTCGACACCATTTTGACGCAATACGCAAAATGAATAAGTCACTGGATTGGTAGTGACCTCAGAATCTGTCAGGCTGGCCTGTAACGTGAATGATGCGCTTTCGGTTATATAAAAAGACACAGAACAGTCAAAACTCGCTGTTCCCCCTCCAAGATTATCAAAACCTGACTGTGCAGCGTAACTATGAGTGAAACCGCTGCCAGTAATTGAGAGGCTGCCTGACGCAGGGTAGATCGTCGAGTGCTGTGCCGCCGTGACTGTAATCGCGTAATTCTGGGTAGCATTCGTAAAAGTGAATGTGCCCTGAGCAGGAGTTACAGCGAAGTCAAAGTCACCGAAAAACGAACTGCTTACCGTTCCGCTGGTCGGCGTCGTGACGCTCCGACTAAGGCTCGTGACCACAATATCAGCGCTGGTAATTGTCGCCTGGCAAAAAATGATTGCAATAATGCCGTGAGCTAAGCTGCGGATTCCAGTTTTCATATTATTGTTATATTCGGTTGTGGGCATTGATCGATCTGACGACTCACTTGATACATCCCCGGTTCCCCTCATGGGAACCTATTCGTATCGCGTTGCAAGTAAAGCATCAATGCGACACGAAACGGGTCAGTCCGGCATAAACACATATCTAATTTGGTCGAGTGCGCGCGTTGCAGGTGGCGAAGAAAAAATGTGCAAAATGCGGGATTGGCCTCTTTGCGAGGCCGATTCCTAGAGATTTTCGGTCGCAACCCCTATTCAAAACTGCAGTCCGCTAGTCCCACATTTCGGTGTGGGGCGCTCTGAGGTGCATACATTTTATTTACAAATCACTTACGACTTTATGACCGATTCCGGTTCAAGCCGCGTCAAACTTGTAGTATGAAAACTCAACGATTCGCAATTGGCTTAACGGTGATTAATCTGCTCCTTTTGACGTCCACGTTCTTTCGTGCCAGCTCGGCGTCGACACCAGAGGTAACGCCAGTGCTGCGCTGCCGGGAACTGAACCTTATGGATGATAAGGGGCGCGTCCGCGCGGAACTCAAGGTGTTCCCTGCACTCCCAAAGGTCAAGATGCCCGACGGCACGACGGGATATCCAGAGTCAGTGATGCTCCGGCTGATCAGTTCGACGGGAGGACCTCATGTGAAGCTTGGGGCGTCGGAAGACGGATCAGGGCTGGTTCTCAGTGGGGAGTCGGGTAAAGATTACTTCCAGGCCCTGTCGCGAGGCACCAACCAGCCATTCGTCAAGCTGGTCACCAAAGACGGAAGGGAAAAAGTGATGCAACCCTAGCAGCTTTCGCTTGACCCGGGACTGACCTCTTTTAAACCACGTGGTGGCCCAGTACCGGCGAGTCATGCTGGGAAAGTTTACCGCCGATGCTTTGTGTTGACGCGCTTGACGGCCACCTTGCTTGCCGATGGGGCGCCTTGCTTCGCCATTCGCGCCTGCCCCGCCTTGGTCATCAAACGCGATTGTTCGTAGAACTCGATCTACTTCTCGCTTGAAATCGCCGAGATCAGCTTGCCAATCGCTTCGAGTGGCAAATCGTCCGGCGACTCGAAATTAACGCAACATTTCCCCATGTTGAGCTTCTTCCCCGCCGCCTTGAACGCAGCCTTCAACTGCTCGAGCTGACTCGCACTCCGGAACGGGCCAAACAGGTAGAGCACGCAGTAGTTCTTCTGCGACGAGAGCGCGACGTAGCAGATCGGCTGCTGGTTGTGAGTGTCTGGATATCGAGACAGGGGGATCGTCCAGCCGATCGTGCCCCAGACGAGGCACTCATCGTAGCCGGGGGGAATGTGCTGGTTCACGAATGCGCGGACCGTCGCGATCGTTTTCGCACGATCGGCGGGGAGTAAGGCGATGTATTGCGCTGGCGTCTTGACGTTCGATGGTGGTTTCATGGATTCGTCGTCTTCCCGAACGAAGTGAGGGAGCGGCAATTGTCCGCTTAAACGCTGGTAGTATGATTAAGGCAAGGTTGTCAGCAAGCATCTCTTTTTTTCTCTCTCTCGGTGCAATGGCCTTGGCAGCGGAAAGGCCAAGCTCTAAAGACCTAAGTCCAAAGCTTAAAATCGTTTCGATCTCGACGCAGTGGGCGTATTGGTTAAACTTCGAATCGTGGAAGTTCTGATGTTGACTATCTTTTTGATTTTGGGTTGGGCGTTCGCGCTTTCCGTCCTTTGGGGTATCACCGACACTCGGAGGAGAAAAAGGGGATCTGCGGAGCGTACGGCTTTTTGGATGGCGCTAGCAGAGCGCGAGAAAAGAATCCAGTCGGCCGCGCGCGAACGGGACCTGCTATTGAAGATGTTGGCCGATGAAAGCAATTTCTGGGGAACGGCAGCCCCGGACGGCGAACCTTGGAAAGGCAAGTTGTATAGAAGCGTTCGTGCCGAGCGTGTCATCCCCTGACTGAGGCAATGCATTCGCCGGCGACAACTCTTGGAGTCGTTGCGATTGACTTTATCGGAGGATCGTTCAGCTTCACCAGAAAGAACCATGCAAACCAAACCTTCTCTTCTCGAGCAATCGACGCGTCGTGAATTTATCGGCCGAGCGGCAGCAATGGCTGCTTGCGCGGCGATTAGCCCGCATATCGTAGCGGCAGAAGCAGCCTCGAAGGCCAAACCCAACTCTGTCTTTCATGGAGTGCGCGTCGGCGTTATCACTTACAGTTATCGCGGCGGCAATATCAATACCGCGGAGGAGACTCTAAAGGCGTTGCTGGAGGACGGGTTGAGCGAAGTGGAACTGATGGACGGACCGATCCGAGCTTTTGCCGGCATCCGGAGCGGGGGCCGGCGCGGGAGGCCGGGCGCTTCCGCAGAATCAGAATCAAAACCCACTGACGCTGAGCGGGAGGCGCAGTTGGCGAAGTGTCGGGATCTGCGCAAAATGTATAACGACGCTGGAGTTAATATTCATCTTCATAAACTGCCGTTCGGCCAATCGGATGAAGAAATCGATTTCAATTTCGAAGTGGCGAAGGCGCTGGGATGCGTTGGGATCACTACCGAACGTTCGGATGAGATGGCGAAGAAGCTCGCGCCGTTCGCGGATAAGCACAAGATCTGGGTGGCCTTCCACAATCATACGAACAATTTCCCGAAAGTGGAAACGATGGATCCGCTGGTCTCATACGGGAAGTACGTGGGATTTAATCTGGATGTCGGACATTATTTTGCAGGAACGAAGGGGCTGTCGCCGTTGCCGGTGTTGGAAAAATATCACGACCGAATCGTAAGCCTGCATATGAAGGATCGAACGGAGGACGGCAAGAATTTGCCGTGGGGCCAGGGGCAGACGCCGTTGAAGGAAATTCTGCAACTGATGCGCAAGGAGAAGTGGACGTTCCCGGCTGACATCGAGGTGGAATACGAAATCCCGGCGGGGTCGAGTTCGGTGGCCGAGGTTGGGAAGTGCGTGCAATTTTGCCGGGAGGCGTTGGCGTAGGTCCTAGCCGGACGGGCCATCTACCCGGACGGGCAATGGTGTCGAAAACAATGCGCGCTGAAGTTCTCTGATCGCGCTCCGCTGAAAAACAAAAGGAGGATATTCGGGGCCGGATCGTTCTATAAACAGGCAACCCGCGAACGGGGTTACAAGGAAAGGTCGCGTGTTACCGTCCCATTCTTCGAACGAATCTAATTCGGACGACGCGGAAGTCGACCCTACCGGCGTGAGGCTCGTGGTTATTTTTCCGGATGGGCGAGGAAGCTGAAGGTCATTACCAGCAGTAATAGGAGGGAGAGAACATCGAGCCAGCTCGACACGTTGCGGCTGAGGTGAAAGGGAAAAAAGGGATTGAATAAGCAAGCGAGTGGAAGGCATATGACCGCGGCCCGGTCCTTCATCCTCCAAACTGCCGTATAAGTAAAAGCTGCGAAGCATATCCAGCGCAGCCTGGTGTAATAGGGGAACGGAAGACGAGAGAGGCATGCTCCCAATAGCATGACGCAAGCGATGGCGTTGAGGGCTAACATCGTTAGTTGTCCGAAAAAGGTTATGGGTCCGCGGCGCACCGCGGGTGTGCCGGCCCGAACGCTTTTGTTGTTGGCAGTTTCTGTAGAGGACTCGGGGCGGACTCTCGATTCTGCATCCCCGATAATGGCATTCCAGGCGTTGTCCAGAAAAGGCCTCGTATCGCCACCGTACATCTTCAGCATGGTCAACTTCCAGTTTCTGAAAGTGACGCCGTCATAGTAATGTCTCCTGCCTTTTGCAATTGTTTCCTGGAGTGAAGGGACTTGCCTCATATTTGACCATTACGGCTGATTTCAAATCTGCACCGTCGCGCCGTTAGGAGCAGTTATTATGCCCTGATGTTGCGCGGAATGGGGGTCAGCCCGGCAAATGCGATTGCCGGCATTTTGAATCGTATTGAAGGGTTGAAAGAGGGGAGAGCGTTACGGGAGTGCGGCAGTCCAAAACCTCGCGGAGAGCCGCCTCGGACGTTCCTCGTTTGCGGGCCTGCTTGACATAAGTTGGCGCGGTGAGGACGCCGCGCCCTACCCTTTTTAGGTCTTGGGTGGCATAGCAAACGCTTGGTAAACAGTTGCCGCTGCGCCTGACCTGCGGCAAAATCACAGTAGATGGCTATTGCTGGGACACCTGAGATATCATTGCGGCTGGAAGGGGCCGAAAGTTCGCGGCTGACCTGGGCTTTTGCCGTGTCGCTGGCATTGCATCTCTTGGTTGCGGGCACGTACTACGCGGGTCATGAATACGGCTGGTGGAAGAACCTCCATTGGCCAGCCTGGGTGAAATCAGCCAAAATGCTCAGCGAGCTACTCCGAAAGCCGCAACCGAAGCCCGAGGACCGCCAGATTGAAATGCCTTTAGTCTTTGTGGAGGTTACGCCCGCACAAGCGACGAGCGAGGTTCCCAAGGAATCCAAGTTTTATTCGGACAAAAACTCGGCAGCGGCGAATCCGAAACCGACGGAGGATGCAACCATCCCAAAGATCGATGGAAAACAAACGGATATGGTCAAAACGGAAGACGTGCCTCGACAAAAGGCTTTCCCGCTGAACCCGACGCCGCCGCCGGTTGAAAAGGCCAAAGAAGAGCAGCCCGAAACTAAACCGAAACCGACGTTTACGCGGGGCGATTTGACTTTGGCCAAGCCCGAGGATATGCAGCGCACGAATGACGGACAGGCTGACCAGGTCCGGCCACGCACGTTGCAAGAGGCGCGGGCGCTGCTGCCGCCCGGCAGCCAGTTGCCTGGCCAGAAAATGAAACAAAACGGTGGCGTCCGAAATCAAGGTAACCATTCGTTGGATGTCCAGGCTTCGCCGTTTGGCGACTATGATTGGAAGCTTATTCGGGCGGTGCAGAATTGCTGGGATAGTCTGCTGGAAAGCCGGCAGTTTGCCGGGGAGCAGACTGGCAAGGTGACCATTCGTTTTCGCCTGAATTCAGATGGAACGATCAGCCAGGTAAGCGAAACGCAAAGCACAGTCGATTCTGTGTTGAGCTTGCTCTGCCGAATGGCTATCGAACATCCTGCGCCATACGAACCGTGGCCGAATGATATGCGGCATAAAATTGGTGAAAATTATCGCGAATTGACGTTTACTTTCTATTACTACTGAACATGGAACTCGTTGTTTATGCGCTGTTGGGTGTGACTTCTATTGTTGGCCTGACTTTCATCATCGAGCGCGCGTTTGCGCTGCGTTGGCGGCGGGTTGTGCCGAGCGAGATAGAAGCGGCTGTGCGATCGTGCCACACACCAGAAGATGTCCCGATGCTCAAACGCGTTTGCGAGCAACACGACAGCCCGATGAGCCGATTGCTGCTGGTGGCCGCAGAGCATCTCCATTGGCCTAAAGTGGATAATGTGGACGCGACGCAAACGCGCGCGCGTCGCGAGGTGATTCGTCTGGAGCGCGGACTGGTCGTGCTGGAAATTATTGTCGGTATTGCGCCGTTGCTGGGTTTGGTGGGAACGATTGTGGGGATGATGTCGGCATTCAGCGATGTGGGCCAAAGCCTCAATAACGCCTCGAAGTTGGCCAAAGACATCGCGACGATTCTAAACGCAACGTTGCTGGGACTGCTTATTGCAATCCCTTCCCTGATCTTCTGGAGTTATTACAATAAGAAGGTAGAGGCAATTGCCGTCGAGATGGAAGGGCTCTGCGATGAGTTCATCCGGCGCCAATATCGGGAACAGGTGGCGCCTACGCTATTGGCGGCCAAATGAGATTCTACGTTCGCAAGCGAAAGCAAGCGCCCGCGGTCATCATTGTCGCACTGATCGATATTTTGATCGTGCTGGTGATATTCCTGATGGTGACGACGACAATTAAACAGCAGTCCGCCCTCAAAGTGGCATTGCCCGAATCCTCTCAGGCCCAAAGGACCGGCGCGCAAGAATCGCCTCCGCTGATAGTCACCGTCGATCCAAAGGGCAACCTGCGGCTTGGACCGAACGCGAAACCTGTGACGGTGGAGCAATTGAAGGAAGATTTGGCAGCCGAGGTCGCAAAAACCGCGGACCTGAAATTGGCCATCAACGGAGACGAAGGCGCGCCGTGGGGCAAAATTCTTAAGGTGATGGACACCGCAAAAGCCGTCGGAATCAAGGCGGTAAATGTGCTGGCAAAAGAGCCTGCGGCCAGTCATTAAAACGGGAAAGAGCCTTATCGGGTGACCAGGAGTGACGTTTTATCCGATACTTCAGTGGTATTTCGGATGTTCGACTCCAACAACTCCTCAGCAATTTGGACAGCATTGAGCGCTGCGCCTTTGAGGAGTTGATCGCCTGACACCCAGAAGGCGAGGCCATTTTCCATTGCACAATCGAGACGGATTCTGCCGACCGCGCAGTCATATTGCTCCGCGAGATAAAGCGGCATTGGATATTCATTCTTCGCCGGATTATCAATGAGTTGAAGTCCCGGGGCTTTTCTCAAAGCATCACGCGCAGACTCGACGGTGACCGGCTTCTCGAATTCGGCGCTGACGGCGACGGAGTGCGCGCGGTAAACAGGAACGCGAACGCAGGTCACGCTGGCGCGGAAGGCCGGATGATGCATGATCTTGCGGCCTTCATTTTGCATCTTCATTTCTTCCCTGGTGTAACCGTCCGGAAGGAACGAATCGACATGCGGCAGTACGTTGAAAGCGATTTGGTGTGGATAAACTTCTTTGGTGGCCGGTTTGCCTTTGACCAGCTCGTCGACCTGGCGGCGCAATTCTTCGATGGCTTTCGCGCCGGTGCCAGAAACAGCCTGATAGCTGGAGGCAAAAATCCGTTTTACGTTAAAAGCCTGGTGTAACGGATAGAGAGCCATGAGCGTCACGGCGGTAGTGCAGTTCGGATTAGCAATAATGCCATTGTGCCATTTCACATCAGCCGCATTGATTTCGGGAATTACCAGTGGAACTTTGTCGTCCATGCGAAAGGCGCTCGAGTTGTCCACGACGACACATCCGGCTTGTGCGGCGAGGGGCGCGAATTCTTTTGAAATGTTTCCTCCGGCGCTAAAAAGCCCGAGGTCGATTCCTTCGAACGCGTCCTTTTTGAGCTCCTGGACGGTGAAGTCTTCGCCGCGAAATTTGAGCTTCTTGCCGACCGAACGCGCAGAGGCGAGCAACGTCAACTTCCCGACCGGGAAATTGCGTTTCTCGAGAGTTTTCAGCATTTCAATGCCGACAGCGCCAGTAGCGCCGACCACTGCGACATGCGGTTTTTGATTCATGCAAAGAACCTAGAATATACGGACATAAAACAACAAATGTCAACGACGCCAACAGGATCAAATAAACGCTCGAAAAGCAGCGTCTAATGGGTGAAGTTACGTTTTATGTTCATGATCCGGCGGTCGTTTCAAGTTTCGTACGAATTGCAGGTGCAGTTTACGCAAAATGTGTTCGAGCCAGAGAATCTGGTTTTGAAAACGGTGCTGGACCAGGAGAGCCAGGGAGGCCCGCATAAGACGATAGTCATTCTCGATGAAGCGCTCGCCCGAACGCAGCCTGAGCTGTCACGCCGCATTGAAGCTTATTTCGGAAGACACTCGGAACAGGTTCAATTGGTTTGTCCGCCCATTGTGATTGAAGGAGGCGAGCGGACGAAGAATTCATATTTTCATGTTTCGGAAATTCATTCGCACCTGGACCGTTATCACATCGATCGGCATTCGTACGTGGTCGGAGTCGGTGGCGGCGCGTTGCTGGATGTGGTGGGTTTGGCGGCGGCGACGGCTCATCGCGGAGTGCGTCATGTGCGGATTCCAACGACGACGCTCAGCCAGGCCGATTCTGGCGTCGGCGTGAAGAACGGGATCAATGCGTTTGGCAAAAAGAATTTCATCGGAACGTTTGCGCCGCCATATGCGGTCATTAATGATTTCCAACTGTTAACGTCGCTCTCACCGCGCGACAAGCGAGCAGGATATGTTGAAGCCGTGAAGGTGGCGCTGATTCGCGACAAGGAATTCTTCGAAAGCATTGAGGAAGATGCAGCACGATTGTGCGAATTTGAGCCTGCGGCGATGCAACGTCTGATTTATCGCTGTGCGGAGTTGCACGTAAATCATATTGCCACTGCGGGTGATCCGTTTGAGTTTGGGTCGGCGCGTCCGCTGGACTTCGGCCATTGGTCGGCGCATAAGCTGGAGCAGCTTTCGGAATATAAGATTCGGCATGGGGAGGGAGTCGCCATTGGAATAGCCCTCGACACGATTTACTCGCATAGAATTGGTTTGCTCGATGAGGCATCGATGGAACGTGTGCTGCGGTTGCTGGAAACGCTCGGGTTCGAGCTATACGCCAATGAGTTGTTTCATGCGGATTCTGAGGGTTCTTTGCTGCTCTTAGGGGGCCTGGAAGAATTTCGCGAGCATTTGGGGGGCGATTTGACGGTGACGTTATTAAAAGAAGTCGGCAAAGGCATCGAAGTGCACGAAATGAGAATGCCGAAAGTGATTGAAGCGATTCATGAGTTACAGGGTCGGTTCGCGGCACAGGGGCAAAAGGTGGTTCGCGTAAGAGCTTGAAACGCACCGCAGTCATTAATGTCGTCGGACTGACGGAGTCGCTGATTGGCGAGCATATGCCGCGTATTTCGGCATTCCGACAGGCTGGAGCGAGCGCAAAGATTGTTCCAGCATTTCCCGCAGTTACATGCACAGCGCAATCAACTTACCTCACAGGCACTCCGCCCTCACAGCATGGCATCGTTGGCAACGGATGGTACAATCGAGAACTGGCTGAAGTTGAATTTTGGAAGCAATCCAACCACCTCGTTCATGGCCGGAAACTGTGGGAACAATGTCGCGACCGTGATCCGAAGTTTACGTGCGCTAAATTGTTCTGGTGGTACAACATGTATTCGAGCGCGGATTATTCCATCACTCCGCGGCCGATGTATCCCGCTGATGGCCGCAAAGTTTTTGATGTCTATACCTGGCCCTATTCGGTTCGCACGGACATTAAGAAAGATTTGGGTGAATTTCCGTTTGCGACATTTTGGGGGCCCGGGGCCGGGAGACGGACGCCGCAGGGTTCGCCGGATGCAGCGTCGCGATGGATTGCGGAGTCAGCAAAATGGGTGGAAAAGAAACATCAGCCCACGTTGAGCCTGATTTATCTTCCGCATCTGGATTACAACCTGCAGCGGTTTGGGCCAACTGATGTAGCCGCCGAAGTGATGAGGCGGGAAGCAGACAATTGTGGAGCCGATTCAAGACCGCCTCCTTACGTCGGCGGCTACACGGCCAATCCAGCAATCGTGCCGGATCTGAGGGCGATTGACGCTATCGTCGGGGACCTAATCGATTTCTTTTCGAAGCGCGCGATTCAAGTCATTCTCTTGTCGGAATATGGAATCACAAATGTGAGTGAGCCGATTCATGTAAATCGGATTTTGCGGAGTGCCGGTTGGCTGAGCGTGAAGGATGAACTCGGGCTCGAACTGTTGGATTGTGGCGCGAGTAAGGCATTTGCAGTCGCGGACCATCAGGTGGCACACATTTACCTCAACGACCTTTCGGTCGAGAAAAGCGCGCGTGAATTATTGGAAAAGCAGGAAGGTATACAGAGTGTGCTCGGGAAGGCAGAAAAGATTGCGGCAGGCATCGATCATCCGCGCGCGGGCGACTTGATTGCGATCGCGTCAGAAGACGCGTGGTTTACTTATTATTACTGGATTGAGGACAAGGTTGCTCCGGATTTTGCGCGAACGGTGGATATCCATCGGAAGCCCGGCTACGACCCAGTCGAGCTCTTGCTGGATCCAGCGATTTCACTTCCGACAGCAAAGATCGCATGGCGGTTGCTGCAGAAGAGATTGGGTTTTCGCATGCTGATGGATTTGATTTCGCTGGATGCGACGCTGGTGAAGGGTTCGCATGGATGTCGGCCAAAGAATCCCGCGGATTATCCCGTTTTAATCTCGCAGCAAGCGGAATTGCTGAGAAATTCGCTTATCGAAGCGACGGATGTGTATCACGTGCTGAAGCGACATCTTTTGATGTAAGGTGCGGATTCGTAGCCGCCGAGGCAAAGAGGCGGAGGATTTAGAATTTCAGCCGAAACCGCCTCCTCGCGTTGGTGGCTACGCAACGAACTTCTTAGCCGCGATACTGGCATTGTGGCCGCCAAAACCGAAGGAGTTGCTAATGATTCCGTTGACTTTCATCTGGCGGGCAGTGTTCGGGACGTAATCCAAATCGCATTCAGGGTCGGAAACCACCAGGTTGATGGTCGGAGGCACCGTATCAGTTTCAATGACCTTGGCACAGATGGCCATCTCGACCGCGCCGGCCGCGCCGAGCATATGCCCGGTGGCGCCTTTGGTGGAGCTGACGGCTAATTTGCGAGCATGCGGTCCAAAGACGGTTTTGACAGCCTGAGTCTCAGCAATATCACCTTGAGGCGTCGAAGTACCGTGGGCGTTGATATAGGAAATGTCTTCGGGGTTCAGGCCGCCGTTGCGAAGAGCCATCTTCATACATCGGGCAGCGCCTTCGCCTTCGGGGGCGGGAGCGGTGACGTGGCTGGCATCGGCCGTATTGCCGTAACCGACAATTTCACAATAAATTTTCGCGCCACGCTTTTTCGCGTGCTCAAGTTCTTCGAGGACGAGCGCGCCAGCGCCTTCGCCCATGACGAAGCCATCGCGTTCCTTGTCGAATGGTCGCGACGCGTGTTTGGGGTCATCATTCCGTGTGCTCATGGCTCTCATCGCGCAGAAGCCGCCAATGCCGATCGGAATGATCGTCGCCTCCGCGCCGCCTGCAAAAATCACCTGGGCATCGCCCATCTTAATGGTGCGCCAGGCTTCCCCGATAGCATGGCTCGAAGTGGCGCAAGCTGAACAAGTCGCGAAGTTCGGCCCACGCAGCCGGTAATAAATCGAGAACAATCCAGATGCCATATTGAGGATGAGCATCGGGATCATGAACGGCGAAAGCCGGTCGGGGCCGCGTTCGAGCAAGATAGTATGCTGATCCGATACGGTTCTGAGGCCACCGATGCCGGAACCGAAGAAGGCGCCGACTTCATCGAGATTTACTTTGTCGAGATCGAGGGCCGAATCCTTTAACGCCTGCCAGCCGGCATACACGCCGAACTGGCCGAAACGGTCGGCGCGGCGGACTTCTTTGGGCGAAGGAAATGCGGGCAAGGGATCGAAGTTCTTCACTTCGGCAGCAATCTGGGTGTCGAATTTGGATGGGTCGAAAGCCGAGATTTTGTCCACACCGCAGCGGCCTGCGAGCAGGTTATCCCAAAAAGTGGCTATATCATTGCCCAGCGGGGAAACGATGCCGAGGCCAGTGACGACAACCCTGCGTTCTGTGGAGTTGTATGCCATAAATCAAAAGGGGCAGCTTAAGTCCCGGCTGGCCGGGATACAAGCTGCCCCGGAATGATTCAGCTTATACCTATTTCTGCTGCTGGTCCTCAATATATTTAATGACGTCGCCGACGCTTTGAAGCTTTTCGGCCTGTTCATCCGGAATCTCGTGGCCAAATTCCTCTTCCAGCGCCATGACCAATTCCACAGTGTCGAGCGAATCGGCCCCGAGATCCTCAATGAACTTGGCCTCAGGCGTGACCTGATCGGCGTTCACGCCCAATTGCTCGACGATGATGTCTTTGACTCGTTGCTCAATAGATTTCTCAGCCATGATTGACTCCGGTTCTAATTTTTGCTGTGTGTCTATGCGACGTAGGGGAAAGCGTCAAGCATGGAATCGCACATTTTTTGATTCGGTAATAATTAAGAATTGACTAGTGATTGAAGGTAATTCAGGCGCGTTGATTCGTTTACATTGCCATGCCGCCATCCACCGTGAGAATGTGGCCGGTTACATATCGCGCTGCCGGGCTGGCGAGAAACAATGCGGCATTCGCAATATCTTCCGGTTTGCCAAAGCTGCCTAACGGAATCTGCTTCATAATACCGGCGCGCATTTCCTCTGACACAGCCGCGGTCATGTCTGTTTCAATGAACCCCGGCGCGAGCGCATTAACGGTGATGCTTCGGGAACCCAGTTCACGGGCGACAGACTTGGTGAAACCGAAAAGGGCCGCTTTACTGGCGGCATAATTGCACTGGCCAGCATTGCCCATGATGCCAATAACCGAGGATACGTTGATAATTCTGCCCGAGCGTTGCCTGACGAACGTACGCGCGAAACCTTTCGTAAAAAGAAACGCGCCCTTCAAATTCGTATCCAGCACTGTATCCCAATCTTCCTCACTCATGCGCATAAGCAAGCCGTCGCGAGTGATTCCGGCATTGTTCACCAGAATGTCCAAACGGCCAGTCTCGGTGACGATCTTTTCACAGGCGGCAGCGACTGCCTTTGCGTCCGAAACATCCACAGCATACGCCCACGCCTTGCGACCCAAGGCGCGGATTTCTCCCGCGACTTTTTCTGAATTTTCGACAGTTCGGGAAATGCAAACGACATCGGCGCCTTCGGCAGCGAATTTCAAAGCGATGGCGCGGCCGAGGCCGCGGCCCGCGCCGGTGACGACTGCGATTTGGTTTGCGAGCTGACTCATGTGGGGAAACTGATACGTGATGCGTGAAGCGTGATCAAGGCTGATGCGTGGTCGTCGTGACGGTCAACCGGCCAAAGCTCTTGATGTGGTTTCCAAACTGGCTATATCCGCGACATTCAACATGATTGCATTTTTATCGATGCGCTTCATGAATCCGCTCAGCGCGCTTCCCGGACCTAACTCAATAAAACGTGTGAATCCTTGTGCCAGCAGGTAGCGCATTGATTCCTCCCAGCGCACAGAGTTGGTTACTTGCTCGACGAGGCGCGAGCGGATCGATTCGGCATCGCTGTGAGGCTGTGCGGAAACGTTTGAAACAACAGTGACATTGGATTGTCTGATATTCGCATGCGCAAGTTCAGCCTGTAGTTTCGATTGTGCGCTCGCCATCAGTGGCGAATGATAGGCACCCGCGACGGCGAGTGGGAGCGCGCGCCGCGCGCCTTTGGCTTTGGCAAGCTCGCACGCCTGCGCGATTTTCTCTGTCTCGCCAGAAATGACCAATTGGCCGGGACAGTTCAGATTGGCCAGCACGACACCCGCCTGCGCGCAGACTTCGCGCGTGGGCGCTTCGTCCAATCCGATGATGGCCGCCATGCCACCGAGGGTTGCTTCGCAGGCTTCCTGCATGAATCGCCCGCGCTGCCGAACGAGCTTCAGCCCGTCCCCAAAGCTGATCGCGTCCGCAGCCGCCAAGGCAGTGAATTCGCCCAGGGATAAGCCCGCAGTGGCCTGAAAAGTGAGGGATGGCACGTGTTCTTTGAGCAATTGAAAGGCGACCCAGCTCACCAAAAATATCCCCGGCTGGGCATTTTCGGTTTTCGTTAGCTCCGCCTCGGGACCGTTGAAGCAAATCGAAGTAAGATCGTAACCGAGGACGGAATTGGCGCGATCGAACCAGGCTTTCGCGGAAGGAAATTTCTCGGCGAGATCCTTTCCCATGCCGACGACCTGAGCGCCCTGGCCGGCGAACAGTAACGCGGTTTTGCTCATAATGTGGCGGGACTAAACACAAAAAGGAACGGGAGTCCAAGGCGAAAACCTCATGGCTCTGGCTCTCCGGCTTTCTTCGAATATCGAATCATGCCGGACGAATCATTTCGAAGCGATCGCGTGTGCGACAGTACCAATGCGGCGAAGCCATACGGCCAATTACGTGGAGAGCTTCGGTGCGAACGCGCTTTTTCTCAGGATCGAATAATTCATCCCTCAGATGAAGGCGCTTGATCAAACCGATGACGACGCGGTTATCGACGATGTGCAATGTTCCCCATTCGTTGCATTCGAGGCTCGCCGGCGACTCGGCAATACGAGGCGGCTTGACCAGAGACGACGCAACAGTGTGCAGCCCGGCATGGACGAGTTCGTTTTCACCATATGGCAATGAGGCAGAACATTTGTTCATGGCTTCAGCGATGGATTCGTCGACAAGATTGACGACGAACTCGTGCGTCAGGCGGATATTTCGGGCGGTATCCTTCGGTGTGCCGTCGGCGCGGTCGCCCGGGGCGAAAGCCAGAATCGGAGGGTCAGCGCCGAGCAGGTTGAAGAAACTGAATGGGGCCGCATTAATTTTGCCGTTAGGACTGATGGTCGTGACGAAGGCGATTGGACGCGGTGTGACCAAACTCGCCAGGATTGCGTACGCCCGGTCGGCAAATTCATTTTCAATATCAAGTTCCATGCGCGCTGAGAATGCCCGATGTGAGAAGGCAGTCAACGGTTGTGAAGACCTGGACAAGGTCCGTTTTCCACCGCACGTTCTCGGCGGCTAATGTTGAAAGCGAGTAGAAGAGAATGGCATCATTTCTAATCCGGGTGTTGAGCATTTGGGGAGCGTTGCATGTCTATGTATTTTGGCGTTTGGCATCTGTTCCCTGGATAGCAGGGCACGTTTCTTTACCGGCGTTGGTCATTACGGGGGTTGCACTTTGGTTGAGTTATGTCGTGGCACGCGTTTTGGATGCAAGAGGGCTCCAGGCTGTAAGTTGGCCGATTGAATATGTCGCCGCGAATTGGGTTGGCGTGCTGTTTCTGTTGTTTTGGGCATTGTTGGCGGCTGACGCTGTGACTCTGGGCGGCTGGTTGTTTCATGAGCAGGCGCCCGCGATCCGGGGTTGGGCGGCCGCGATTGCGAGCTTCTTGTCTCTCGTCGCGATGCTCCAGGCGGTTCGTTCTCCCATTGTTAGCGATTATGATGTGGAGCTCGAGGGATTGCCGCTCGAGCGGGATGGGACGGTGTTATTGCAGTTATCGGATTTGCATCTGGGGAATTTGTTGGGACGACGCTGGTTGAGAAAATTGGTGGAGCGAGTTAATCAGATGAATGCCGACATGGTCGTCATCACGGGCGATCTGGTGGATGGGAATGTTGGCCGAGTCGAGCCGTTGCGAGAAGTGCTGAAGGAACTTCATGCGCCGCTGGGAGTTTGGGCGGTGACAGGCAATCATGAATTTTACGCCGGACTCGAACGGAGCGTCCGATTGTTCCTGGATGCGGGATTTCAGGTTTTGCGCGATGGACACGAACAGGTTGCGCCGGGATTGGTCATTGCCGGTGTTGACGATTTAACGGCGCGGAGCGAATTCGGGACAGAAGAGCACGCGATTGACCAGGCGATGTCGAATCGGCCACCGGGAGCGACGATTCTTTTGTCGCATTCGCCCTGGCGGGCCGAAAGGGCTGCGGCTTTGGGGGCTGGATTGATGCTTTCGGGCCATACACATAAGGGCCAGGTTTGGCCGTTCAATTATTTCGTGCGGATGAGATATCCGTTGCTGGCTGGCCGGTACGACGTCAACGGAATGGCTGCAATCGTTACTCGTGGGACAGGCACGTGGGGCCCGCGGATGCGATTATGGCAGCCGAGCGAGATCGTGAGAGTGAAACTCAGGGCAATCAGTGCCCCAAGGTGAATGGAATCGGTTTCAAATTCGTAGCCGTCCCGCTTCGCGGATAACGACGAGGCAGACGGTTTGAAATTTTCAGGGAATTCCGCCTGCTCACGTCGGCGGCTACGCAAATGCAAAGGCGCGCCGAATTGGCGCGCCTTGCATTATCGAGCAAGTCGGATCAGTTTCGCAAGGTGTCGCGTTGTTCCATTTTCACGCGCAATTTCTTAAGCGCTTCGCTTTCGATTTGCCGGATGCGTTCGCGCGTCACGCCAAACACCTTTCCGATTTCTTCGAGCGTATTCTCGACGCCATCGTTAAGGCCAAAGCGCATCGCCAGGATGGCTTTTTCGCGATCCGAAAGGGCCGCCAGAACTTCCTTTAAGAGTGCCGTATCGGTTTCTTTGACCAGACGTTCAAAGGGAGCCGCGGCGTTGGGATCGGCAACGATTTCGGAGACCTGGTCCGAATCATCGTCGGAAAGGGGCGCATCCAGCGACACAGGAGCCTTCGAGGCCTGCCGATAGATCTTCACACGGCGGACGTCCATGCGGAGAAAGTCGGCCAGTTCTTCGACGGTCGGTTCGCGATCGAGGATTTCGTGCAATTTGACTTCGGCGCGGCGGATATTCGCGAGCTTGTCCACGACGTGATCCGGCAGCCGGATGGTCTTGGACTGGTTCGACAAGGCGCGTTTAATCGCCTGTTTGATCCACCATGAAGCGTAGGTTGAAAGCTTTGCGCCCTTAGTCGGATCGAAGCGTTCAACGCCTTTCATCAAGCCGATATTGCCTTCATTGATCAAATCCAACAGAGGCAGACCCTGGCCTTCGTAATCGCGCGCAATCTTCACGACGAGCCGAAGGTTGGCTTTAATCATGTGTTCGCGCGCGGCTTCGTCGCCCTTTTTAATCCGCTTCGCAAGAACAATTTCTTCCGCCGGCGTCAGCAGCTTGACCTGACCGATTTCGCGGAGATAAAGTTGCAGAGAATTGCCCTGCGCGGATTCAAAGCGAACTGGTTCCGCTTCCCGCGTGGCGACGGGTTGAGGCGTTTCAGGTTTGACCTCCAAAGCGAGCATCGGCGCACGGACGCGCGGCTGCTTTGATAGGCGCGGGCCTTTAGTGCTCATGCGGAGAGAAGCGACCCTGCGAACTCCTCTTCGAGTGGTTGTTTCAATGGCCATTTTCATAGTTCGTTGAGTTCTACGAATTGTAACCTACACGGTTACATATAAAAATGCAAATTGTTTCATTTTTCTGACGATTCATCCGAGGAGCAACATTCCTTTACCTTGGCAACCAGATCCGCCAGCGTGGTTTTCTCCAGGTCCCGCTCGAGAGCGTCGCGCGCCGAAATGAATACCTTTGCGATTGCTGACTGGATGCAATGGCCCACCGGACAAGCCTGATTTGGCTTTTTAGGGGGCAAAACAAACGTTTCCGCGCCTTCCACAGCCCTGAAAATATGGGCTAAATTGATGCGCGCAGCAGAGCGGCTCAGACGAGAGCCAAATCCCATGCCTTTGCGCGTTTCGACCAATTTGGCGTCCTGCAAGGCGAGGAGCAATCGCCGAATAACCACCGGGTTGGTATTGACACTGGATGCCAAAAGGCCGGAAGTGACGCGATCCCCGTCCTTGTAGGCAAGAACGGTCAGAACATGCACTGCCATGGCGAATCGGCAACTGGTTTTCATGTCGGTTTCCTTGCAGCAATGTAATCACATGGATTACATTTGTCAACCTCGTCAACGCCAGCGAAAGCACCATAATTTGTGCTCGGACAGCTTGGGCAATTTGGGACAAAAGCGGCAGAGGACAACCTCACTCCCCGCACGGGCAGAGGCGAGGATGATAGGCTCCATGCCGGAGTGCAGCCAGCAGAGTCTGGCCAAAAGAATGGGAGTCGTGCCGAGCCGGATTGTGGTGTTGATCGATGAACTCGCGGCGAAGGGATTGGTGGAACGGCGGCGAAGCGAAAAAGATCGGCGAAATTATGAATTGGCGCTTACCCGGGAAGGGGCCCATCTGCTCAATCGGCTCAGGGACATTGCTGCGGAACATGAAGCAGATCTGTGTGCTGCGCTCAACCCGAGCGAACGCGCAAAGCTCGCAGGCCTGTGCCGAAAAATCGTGGCGCAGCAGGAATTGATACCTGACGTTCATCCGGGTTATCGGGTTTTGTGACTTGATAATGCGAGTGAATCCCGGCCTCAAAAATGGCCGGCGCGAAAGGTGCTTTTCCTTTATTGAAACTCGGCTTTGGGCGCGACTGTCGCATTTGCGTCACATGGCTGCGGTTGCCCTCTTTCTGCTTGTGCGGCGAGTCAGTTCTCATAAAATACGGCCCATGCTGGAATTCTCAGGTTCGTTGCGCGATACGACTATTGGCGGAAATGATCTTTGATGATGCCTCTTTCCACTTCACCAACTGACACTGATTTGGCCGGGGGACAGCCTCCAGCAACGCCGAGGCGGCGAGGCACTCTTCTGATCGTCGACGATGAAGAAGGGCCGCGACTTTCGCTGCAATTTATTTTCAAGGACGACTACGACATTTTGATGGCATCCAATGGAGTCGCAGCGATCGAATTGGCGCAAAATAATCGAGTCGATGTAGTCGTGCTTGATATTCGCATGTCGGGGATGTCCGGAATCGAGGTGCTCGAGCGGTTGAAGTTTGTCGATCCGAGCATTGAAGTAGTGATGATGACGGCATTCGAAACGACAGACACGATGCGGCAGGCATTGCGGTTGCGCGCCTGTGATTACATCAATAAGCCTTTTGACCTGGCGACGATGCGGGCTGCGGTGGCCAATGCGATGCAGCGGCGAACGCTCGAAAGCGAGATACATACCAACGCTGAAAAGTTGCAGGAGTTGCTCGGCGAATTGCAGAATCAAAAAATCGAAGAGCAGATGACGCATACGCGGGGCGAGATTTACGCCAGCATCATTCATGATATTAATGGACCGCTGACAGTTATTTCCGGATTCATTCAGATCATGAACCAGCGAATCGGCAATTCGACCCGGCTGGACGTTGAGGATCTGGAATTCATAAAGGACCGGCTCAGAACAATCACGCGGCAGGTTACAAATTGCATCGAAATTTCGCGGCGCTACCTGAGCTTTTTGCGGCGGCAAACCGATGAAGCGCCGCGCGTGGGCGTGAACCAGCTTCTGACCGATTTGTCGCATCTGGTGCGGGTGCATCCGAGCAAATCGAATCATCAGTTTGAGATTCATCCGCTGCCTGAAGACATCGGCGTGCCGATGCATGGGACGGATGTGATTCAATTGCTGTTGAATTTGACGGTGAATGCTTTTCAGTGCGCGCCGCAAGCGCATTCGGTGATCATTGAATGCCGCCTGCTGGAGCAGCCACTGGATTTGGCCGTGTTCAAAGATGGGCTGCAAGAACGGTTGCTGAATGTCGAGAATTTTAGAAACGCGGCGCCTTTGGTGAAAATGTCGGTCCGCGATAGCGGGCCTGGAATTCCTTCCGAAATTCTGCCAAAAATTTTCCAGCCGTATTTCACTACCAAGGGGACAAATCATGGCACTGGTTTGGGTTTGAATATCGTCCACCGATTGGTGAAGGAGGGTAAAGGGGCTTTGCATGTTCGGACCGATTTGGGGCAGGGGACGACCTTTACGGTTTATCTGCCCGCAATTCCGCTTGCGACCAGTTGAGCGCGGGCCCAAGGGGCGGGCCTAGTGATTGTCTTTGTTGCCGCAAGCCGCAAGTCTGGAACCCGTGATGCCTTCTGCTTCGCGCATCCATTACAGCGTCCGCCTCCTTACGTCGGCGGCTACGTGGTTCATGGAAAGGGTTGTTTCGCATTTGCTCTTTCCGGTTCGCAGCCTTTAGTCTCGCCCATCCGTGGCCTGCGACGTCACCCGAATTACTTACCGCTACGAAAAGTGGCGCGCGCCGGCAGCGGCTGCTCTTGTGGAGGAAGTGCTGGAGTAGAGAGTCAATGAATTACCAGGAACGGCGGGGTGAGCGTCCCACTGTCAGTACTTGGGGACCGAATGGTCGATTTCGTCGGCCCAGGCGGAGATTCCGCCTTTAACACTTTTGAGATATTTGAATCCCTGTTCGCGCAGGAACTGGAGAGCGCGAAGTGAGCGCACGCCGCTCTTGCAATGAATGTAGTATTGCTGATTCGGATCCAATTCGGTGAAGCGCTGCTGCAAGGTGCTGAGTGGGAACAGCGGGATACCATTGACGTGCGCGATCTGGTATTCGTCGGATTCGCGCACATCGATGACTTTGATACCGGTCTTGGGGTTCTCGAGCGCACGTTTCATGTCCTGAACCGAGACTTCGTCGGGATTGGAGGCGGGTGTGGCGGGTTCGGGAGTGATGCCGCAGAACATTTCGTAGTCGATCAATTCTTTGATGGTTGGGTTGTCGCCGCAGATCGGGCATTGCGGATCGCGGCGCAGTTTCAATTCGCGAAATTTCATGTCGAGCGCATTAAAGAGGAGCAATCGGCCAACGAGAGAACTGCCCTTGCCAAGAGCGAGTTTCAAAATTTCGGTGGCTTGAATGGTCCCGACAATTCCGGGCAAGACCCCGAGGACGCCGCCTTCAGCGCAACTTGGGACCATGCCCGGCGGGGGTGGTTCGGGATACAAGCAGCGGTAGCAGGGACCGCCAAGGTGCGGGGCAAAAACGCTGGCCTGTCCTTCGAAGCGGAAGATGGAACCGTAGACGTTCGCTTTTTTGAGCAGGACGCAGGCGTCGTTAGTGAGATAGCGAGTGGGGAAATTATCGGTGCCGTCAACGACAATGTCGTATGGGCGGATGAGGTCGAGGGCGTTCTCGCTGGTGATTCGGGCATTGTGGACGACGACTTCGACGTTTGGATTAATGGCGTTGATAGTCTCTTTGGCGGATTGCGTTTTGGGTCGGCCAACATCCGCGGTAGTGTGGATGATTTGGCGCTGTAAATTGGAATAATCAACGGAGTCGAAGTCGAGAATACCCAGTTTGCCAATGCCCGCCGCAGCCAGATACATCGCGATGGGTGAGCCGAGACCGCCAGCGCCGATGCATAGGACGCTAGTCGAGCAAATCTTCTTTTGGCCGCTCAGGCCGACTTCGGGCAGAATAAGGTGCCGCGAGTAGCGGCGAATTTCGTCATTGTTCAATTCCATAACATCAAAGCACGGTCGGCCAGTTTAGGTCCGTTCAAATGACAGCGCAAGATGTGAGTCGAGTGTCACGGGTCGAAGGGACTCCATGGAGTGCGCCAGCAGCGCCCACCTTCTGGGGAAGGCTCATATTGAAAGAAGCTCCTGCTTATATAAGTCCTTTCAGCAGAGAATGTTGCAAATGAGTTCTTAGAAGAGCGGAGCGGCGACGGCGCTTTGGCTCATGTCGCCGTGCCCGCCGATGGTGGAAGCTGTGGGTTGAAAGCCGGTAGCTTTTGTAAGTGGTTGATAATCAAGGGGAGGGCTTTGAACTATTTTTTTGTAATCGGTCTGCATTCGCATGTCCAGGGATCGTGAACCCTAAAATGTCCGCCTCCTTACGTCGGCGGCTACGCGGAAGATGGAAAGCAGCGTGGAATTGCTTTCGAGAAAGCAATGCCCTGTAGGACGCCTCTTACAGACTGATCGGACTTTTGGCCCTTCGAATGGCGCAGTTGCTGCCGATATAAAAGCTGATTGAAAACACGTGTAGTCGGCGAACGCGGGCAATCTCGGCTGCGGGTGCTGTTAGTGGATGATTCTGTCAAAGTGCGGCAGACACTCAGCGGCTTATTATCTTCTTTGCCCCAATTTGAAGTCATAGGGGAAGCCCATGACGGATTGGAGGCGGTTGACGCCATCGGCAAGCTCAACCCTGATCTGGTCATTTTGGATCTTCGAATGCCGAAATTAAACGGGTTCGAGGTCTTAACGTCGATTAACGAAGAGCGCCGCAAATGCATGGTCATCGTGTTTTCCGCGATGGCGGATGACGTTTGCCGCCAGAAATGTCTCCAATTGGGGGCTAAACACTTCTTCGACAAGATAACGCAATTTGACGATTTCCTGCCGGCCGTTATGGCACTGGCGCCGAAATGAAAAGGGGAATCGCGATATTACCAGACGTGAACCGCGCCCGAGTGTGCGCGGCGTTCGCGTTTATGATTCTGGCGAAACTGACTTGGAGATTTGAGTGATGACATACCACAAAATAAACCACCAATGGTTGCTGATTTCCGGCCTGGCGCTGCTATGGGCGTCTGGTTTGAAAGCGGCGGACAGCTCCAGTAAGGCCACGGGCGAACTGACGTTGGAAGACCTGATCAACGTCAAGGTCACATCCGTCAGCAAGAAGGAGACGAGGCTCGAGGATTCGCCGGCGGCGATTGCGGTTCTTACGCAGGATGATTTACAGCGCCTGGGAGCAACGAGCATTGCGGAAGCATTGAGGGCCGTGCCCGGAATCGAGGTTGCGCGAATGAACGCAAACACCTGGGCGATCTCGGCGCGCGGTTTCAATGGGCAATACGCGAACAAGCTGCTGGTGCTGGTGGATGGCCGCTCGGTTTATACGCCAACTTTCGGAGGGGTTTATTGGGATCTGCAGGATCTCGTTCTGGAAGATTTGGACCGCATCGAAGTCATTCGCGGTCCGGGCGGCAGCTTGTGGGGAGCGAATGCGTTTAATGGCGTCATCAACATCATGACAAAAAGCGCCAAAGAAACGCAGGGCGGGCTGATTTCGACAACTTTAGGAACAGAATTCCTGCCGTCTGTAAGCGCGCGCTACGGCGGTCAAATCACGAGCAATCTCTTCTATCGCGTGTATGGCAAGTATTTCAATCAGGAAGGATTTGAAGATAAAGACGGCCGCGACATGAACGACGAATGGCACATTGGCCGCGGGGGCGCTCGATTGGATTGGGAACCGTCGGAACGAAACACGTTCACGTTGTCCGGGGACTACTTCAATGGAGCTATTGGTGAGCAAGTCCAGAAGATGGCAGCGACCCCGTTCACAAACACGTTCTTGAAAGTCAATGCGCCAACTTCTGGCGGAAATGTGCTGGGCCGATGGACGCATACGTTTTCGGAGGAGGCGGAATTCAAAGTACAGGCTTACTACGACGCCGTTCGGCAGATTGACCCCTTTGGCGGTGGCGATCTGGAAGTGGATCCCGATTTCTTACGTGGCAACGGCTTGATCGAGAAGCAGGATACCTGGGACCTGGATTTTCAGGACCGGTTTCCGCTGGGAGCACGGCAAAGTGTGATGTGGGGAGCGGGTTTCCGCTATACCCTGGATTCTTTAACTTCGAATGGCGGTGAAATCAGTTTCAATCCGTCAAAATTCGGGGACCGGCTATTCAGTACTTTTGTCCAGGACGAAATCAAGATTTTGCCTGACACGCTTAGTCTGACGGTGGGCTCAAAATTCGAACATAACGACTTCACTGGGTTTGAAGTGGAGCCGTCCGGGCGCCTGCTCTGGACGCCTACTGAGCGTCAAACGGTGTGGGGCTCAATCGGGCGGGCCGTGCGTACTCCGTCACGGGTGGAAAGAGATGCCCGCGTCAACCTGGCTGCCTTCCCACTTCCCGATGGAACACCGGCGCAAGTTTCGATTTTTGGCAATCCCAACGTCGATTCGGAAACGGTGTTGGCTTACGAATTGGGCTATCGGTTCCAACCGATGCGACGACTGTCCTTCGACATCGCGGCATTTTACAATGATTACGACTTGATTGCGACGCGGCGAGAAGCCACCCGCTTTGAAACCACGCCAATCCCCCACCTGCTTTACAATCCTTACCAGTATGAGAATGGCTTTGTTGCTACTTCGTATGGCACAGAACTGCTGGCGCACTGGCAAGTGACCGATTGGTGGCGTTTGAGTGGCAGTTATTCCTGGCTACACATCAATGGCGGTAACGCCGATAACGCAACGGCCAGCCCGAAGCATCAATTCAATATCACCAGCAGCATCGATTTGACCCACGGACTCGAATTCGATGCCGCGGGCTATTACACGGACCGATACGTTTCGAGCGCCGGTCTCTCCTCGCCGGTGACGATTAATCCGTATCTCCGGCTGGACCTCGGGCTGAACTGGCGAGTTAACCAGCACTTTGAAGTTGGGCTTTGGGGCCAGAACCTGGTCGAGTCGCAACACGCTGAATTTGGGAGCTACAAGAATTCGCGGATCGCTGAGGTGCCCAGAACGATCACGGCAAAGCTCACGTTCCGTTTTTAAGTGATTCAAGAATGAGCTGAATGAAGCGTCACCAAAAATATCGAGGAGGCCAGCGCGGAGAATGCGCGGGAGCGGCGGGGCGAATTGCCCCAGCGCAGCCTCGAGAATTTTCACGGTGGCGAGCGCATGTGCTCATCGGGCTGCTGGGGCTGCTGAACTTGCTGATGCCGGCGACGCGAGCCGGCGCCGCAGAAGCATCCCTTTCCGAGTATCAGGTTAAAGCGTTGTTCCTGGTCAACTTTGCGAAATATGTGGATTGGCCTGCGAGCGCGTTTTCGGATGCCAGCGCGCCGATAGTCATCTGCGTCACGGGCAACAATAACATCGGGCCTGGATTGTCGAAGGCAATTGAAGGGAAAAACGTTTCGGGGCGGGCGATTCAGATTGTGATGGTTGAAAAGGATGAGGACTTCGCCAAATGCCATATCCTTTTCGTGAGCGGCTCGGAGAAGAAGCGCCTGGGAGAAATATTAAGCAAAGTCAAAGACTCGCCCGTATTGACGGTGGGCGAAGCCGAGCAGTTCATTGCGCAAGGGGGGATCATCAATTTTACGAAAAAGGATGGCAAGGTGCGCTTGCAAATCGACCTGGATGCGGCGCGAAAAGCAAAGCTCCAACTCAGCTCGAAGTTGTTGAGCGTGGCGGATTCAGTGACTGGAAAATAGAACGCCATGCAATTCTTTCGCAACGCATCCATCAAACGCAAGCAGACGCTCATCATCCTGCTGACCAGCGGCGCAGCGCTGCTGTTGGCCTGCCTGGCCTTCACCACCTACGAGGTCGCCATTTTTCGAAAGGCGATGGTCAGGAATCTTTCGACGCTGGCGGAAATCATCGGCAACAACACGACCGCCGCCCTGGATTTTAATGATGCAAAGAGCGTCGAAGAGACATTGTCGGCTCTGAAAGCAGAGCCGGGCATTGTCGGAGCGGGTGTCTATGCGAAGGACGGACAGGTTTTCGCTGTGTATGACCGGCCAAATGATAATATCAATTTTGCGCCGCCGAAGGCTCAAAAGGCAGGCTACGAATTCAATGGGCATGGGCTGGTGATGTTTCGGCCGATCACCAGCAAGGGTGAGGTCATCGGGACGGTGTACGTCGAGTCCGATTTAAGCGCGCTGTACTCGCGGCTGCAGCAGTACGTGTTGATTGTGCTCGGTGTTTTTTCGGCCGCGACGCTGGTCGCATTCCTGATTTCAGCGCGGCTGCAGCGGGTCATTTCCGAGCCGATACTGCAGCTCGTTGAGGTGGCCCGCAAAGTGGCGCAGGAAAGAAATTATTCGATGCGCGCGGCCAAGCAGAGCGAGGACGAATTGGGAACACTGGTGGACGGCTTCAACGAAATGCTCGCGCAAATCCAATCCCGCGACGCGGAACTGCAGAAATCCAACGCCACGTTGGAACGGCGCGTCGAGGAGCGGACCGGTGAATTGGCAAATTCTCTTTCGTTAATCAATGCGACGCTTGAATCGACGACCGACGGAATTCTGGTCATTAATTCAGAAGGCAAGGCAACCGACTACAACGCGCAATTCACAAGGCTTTGGGAGATTCCGTCCGAACTTGCGGCCGCAAAGGATTATCAACGCATGGTAGATTTCGTTCTTCCATCCCTGCAAAAACCCGAGTCCTTTCTAGCCAAGATATATGAGATGCAGAGCAACCCGGAGGGCGAAAGCTTCGATCTTGTGGAATTCAAGGATGGCCGGGTATTCGAGCGGTATTCCAAGCCGCAACGAATTGGGGATAAATGTGTCGGACGCGTGTGGAGTTTTCGCGATATCACCGAGCGCAAACAGGCCGAAGAAACGCTGCGCCGAACTGAGGAGTTATACCGCCGGGCAATCGCAGGCGCGGACGCGGTTCCCTATGCGTACGACTACAAAACCAGGTCCTATCTTTTCATGGGAGAGGGGATCGCACAGCTCATTGGATACGCTCCCGGAGAAGTCGGCCATGAACTGTGGGGGAAGATAACTCAAGAAACGATCATGGGAGGGGAAACGGCGGGTCTGGACAAAGCGGAAGCTGCCGAGCGGGTAAAAGCTGGGGAATTGCGCAATTGGCGTTGTGATATGCGGGTCATTGCGCGCGACGGCAGGACCCGCTGGATATCGGATGCCTCCGTGCAAAATCTCGATGAAGCCGGCAGGCCGATCGGCTCAATGGGGATTTTGCAGGACATCACTGAACGCAAGCGGACGGAAATCACCGCGCTAGCGTTTTCAAAATTGGGTGAGCGGTTGAGTTCAGCGGCATCGCCGGCCCAGGCAGCGGTATTTATTAGCGAGATCGCCGACGAACTGTTCGGTTGGGACGCATTTTGGGTGAAGTTGTACACGGCGGAGACCGATACGTTGCATTCGCTGCTCAGCGTTGACACGATCGGAAGCCAGCGAGTGCAGGAACAATGGGCGGGCGAGCGGCAACCGACCGCATTGCACCGGCGATTGATGGATAAGGGCGCCGAATTGATTCTCCGAGATGAGGCAACGTCATTTTTGCCGGACGCGATCGTATATGGGGATACGTCGCGGCCCTCAGCGTCGATCATGTTTGCTCCGATTCGATACGGAATAAAAATAGTCGGAATCTTGTCAGTTCAGAGTTACAAGCTGCAGGCATATAACGAGCAGGCGCTGGTGACTTTGCAAGCTGTCGCCGACCAGTGCGGCGGAGCGTTGGAGCGGATTCGCGCGGACGAGGCGCTGCGCTTGCTTTCGAGCGCCATCGAGCAGTCGGCGGACAATATTGTCATCACCGAACGCAACGGCGCGATCAAGTATGCCAATCCCGCGTTCCTTGAACTGACTGGTTACGGCAAGGAAGAAGTGATCGGCAAGACTGCGCGGATCATCAAGTCCGGGCAGCATCCGCAATCGTTTTATGAAAAGCTTTGGCAGACCGTTCTTTCCGGAAAGTCATTTCGCGCCGAGTTCATCAATCGGAAAAAGAATGGTGATTTTTACTTCGAAGAAAAAACGATCACGCCCGTATTTGACGGGGCCGGCGGCATCACTCACTTCGTGGCCTCGGGCCGCGACGTGACCCAACGGAAGCGGACCGAAGAGGAACTGCAGGAAACGCACAAACAATTGCTGGAGACTTCGCGGCGGGCGGGCATGGCCGAGGTCGCCAGCAACGTGTTGCATAACGTCGGGAACGTGCTCAACAGCGTGAATGTTTCCGCCGCCTTGCTGGCGGACCGGATTCGCGGCTCAAGGATCTCGAGCCTGGTGAAGGCAATGGGCTTGATGCGCCAGCATCCAAACGACCTGGCGGCGTTTTTGACTGAAGACGCCAAAGGACGGCAATTGCCTGGCTTCTTATTTGGCGTCGTTGACTATCTGACGGATGAGCAAAAGGGCCTGCTGAAGGAATTGGATTTGCTGGGCAAGAACATCGAACACATCAAGGACATCGTGGCGATGCAGCAGAGCTACGCGAAGGTGTCGGGGGTCAGCGAGACGATTGCGCCGGCAGAATTGATCGAAGACGCGTTGCGAATGAACGAGGCGGCGTTTGCCCGGCATCAGGTGCAAGTCATTCGCGAGTACGGGGACGTGCCGCCAATCACAGTGGAAAAACATAAAGTGCTGCAGATCCTGGTCAATTTGATGCGCAACGCGAAATATGCTTCGGATGAAGGTGGAAAAAAAGAGAAGCCCATCCGGCTGCGGCTCGAGCGCAAGAACGGCGAGGCGATTTCCATTTCGGTAATTGATAATGGCGTGGGGATTCCAGCCGAGAACCTGACGCGTATCTTCAACCACGGTTTCACGACACGCAAACACGGCCACGGCTTCGGCCTGCACAGCGGCGCGCTGGCCGCAAAAGAATTGGGGGGATCGCTCAGCGTGCATAGCGACGGTAGGGACAAAGGAGCAACCTTTACTCTGGAACTGCCGGTAAGACCCGCGGGGAAAATGCCGGTCGACGAGCCCAAATTGGTGATCGCATGAATGGAGCAAAGTTCACTCTCAAGCTGCGCCTTCAAAGAAAGAACACCCAATGTCTGAAATCATGACCTGTTCGAATCGACGCATTCTCGTGATTGACGACAATCACGCCATCCACGAAGACTTTCGAAAGATTCTGTGCGCACCGGAAAATGGAGACGCACTGGCGGACCAGGAGGCGGAGTTGTTCGGCGAGCCGGTGGCGAAAGCTTTCGCAGCGCGTTTTCAACTCGATTCCGCGATGCAAGGCCGGGAAGGACTCGAGCGGGTCGAGCGAGCTGTGGTTGCCGGCGAGCCCTACGCGATGGCGTTTGTGGACGTCCGCATGCCCCCCGGCTGGGACGGAATCGAAACGACTGCAAAACTCTGGGAAGTGTATCCCGATTTGCAGGTGGTCATCTGCACCGCTTATTCGGATTACTCGTGGGACGATATGATTGACAAAATAGGGCAGTCAGATCGGCTGGTAATTTTGAAGAAGCCGTTCGACAACATCGAAGTATTGCAACTGGCCAATGCCCTGACCGCGAAATGGGAGCTTCTGCAGCGGGCCAAGAGCAAAATTGACAATTTGGAACAGATCGTTGCCGAGCGAACGGCCGCTTTGCGGCAAAGCGAAGAGCATTACCGCCAGATAGCGGACGACATGCTGAAAGCAGAGGAGCAACGCAAGCGAATGGAAGTGCAGTTGCGCCACGCTCAGAAGATGGAATCGATCGGTCAGTTGGCCGCAGGTATTGCGCACGAAATCAATACGCCGACGCAATATATCGGGGACAACACGCGCTTTGTTAAGGACGCGTTCGTGGATTTGAGCGACGTCCTGCAAAAGCACGGCGAGCTGTTGAAGGCCGTGAAGGCCAAGAACCTGAGTGACGACCTGATTGCGCAGGTGGAAAGCGCCATTGAAAAAGCGGATCTGGAGTACCTCACCGGCGAAATTCCAAACGCGATCGAACAATCGCTCGAAGGCGTGGATCGCGTGGCGAAGATCGTTCGCGCCATGAAGGAATTTTCGCATCCTGGCACAACCGAAAAGACGCAGGTGGATCTCAATCATGCCATCGACAGCACGCTCACAGTGTGTTGCACCGAATGGAAATACGTGGCCGACATGGTTACAGAGTTCGATCCGAATTTGCCGCTGGTCCAATGCATGCCGGGCGAGATCAACCAGACCATCCTCAATATCGTGGTCAATGCCGCGCACGCAATTGGGGACGTCGTGCGCGACTCGAATGGAGCCAAAGGCACCATCACCGTCAGCACAAAGCGAGACGGCGATTGGGCGGAGGTCCGGATTCACGATAGCGGCACCGGAATTCCCGAGCACGCGCGCAGCCGGGTGTTTGATCCGTTCTTCACCACCAAAGGCGTTGGCAAAGGAACTGGCCAGGGACTGGCGATTGCGCATTCGGTGGTGGTGGACAAACACGGTGGGACAATTTCTTTCGAGACCGAGACCGGCAAGGGCACGACATTTATCATTCGCCTGCCGTTCATCTCGCCGAAGAAGAACAAGGAACAGAAAAATAGCTGAGCCTGGCATTCATTTTTAACCGCACTAAATTATGAGCAATAAAATCCTCTGTGTTGATGATGACGCGAACATTCTGTCGGCGCATCAACGAAACCTGAGAAAACAGTTCGCGATCGATACCGCCCTTGGCGGCGCGCTGGGACTGGATGCGATGGCAGACCAGGGACCGTATGCCGTGGTCGTCGCGGACATGCAAATGCCTGGAATGAACGGTGTGCAATTTCTGACGAAAGCCGAGGAATTGTCGCCGGACACCGTCCGTATCATGCTCACCGGGAATGCCGATCAGAAGACGGCGGCCGACGCCGTGAATCAGGGACACGTGTTCCGATTCCTGAACAAACCTTGCTCGCCGGAACAATTAACCGTGACGCTCAATGCCGGGCTCAAACAGTACAAATTGATTACCGCGGAGCGCGAACTTCTCGAAAGCACACTCAAAGGGAGTGTCAAATTGCTGACGGATATCCTCTCCTTGACCGACCCGCACTCGTTCGGACAGGCGCAAACTCTGCGCGAGTACATGCAAACCTACCTCAAGCCGCTGAAATTGGAATCGACGTGGGAATTCGAATTGGCCGCGATGCTGTCATCCATCGGACTTGTGAGCATTCCCTCACCCGTGCTTTACAAGGCGCGCAGCGGTCTGAGTCTTACTGGACCTGAAAAGGATATGCTGGCCCGAGTGCCGGAAACTGGCGCAAAGCTGCTGGCAAATATTCCGCGGCTTGAATCAGTCGCCCGCATCGTTCGTTATCAGAACAAGCGCTACGACGGCGTTGGTTTTCCAGTGGATTCAGTGGCGGGCGACGAAATCCCCGTCGCTTCGAGAATTCTGAAAGTGCTTTCGGATTTGCTGCGGCTTGAAGCCAGGGGCGTGTCCCGATTCAAGGCCCTTGAGCAAATGCAGGAACAATCCGGTTGTTATGATCCGCGGGTGCTCGATTCGGCTTTTGCCTGCTTCGATGTTTACCTTCAGACGACGAGCGAGGTTAAGGCAGCGAGTTGCACGATCCTGGCGCAGGACTTGCGGGTGAGACATATTTTGAGCGCCGATCTCTTCACGAAGGACGGCACGTTGATCGTTGCTGCCGGCGCGGAAATCACACAAATGATTCTGGAGAAAATACACAATTTCGATGAGCTAACCGGAATTAGAGAGCCGATTTTTATTCGAACGGAGCAGCCCCTGGAAACAGCCAAGGCGGCCTGAATCAGAACGACCATCCGCTATGACTACCCCCACCTGCATGAACGGTTCCGCAGCTCCGTCGCCGGTTACACCCGAATCTCCGAAAGAATCGGAGCAGGGCGGCGCTGCGAGCTATCGCATTCTTGTGATCGACGACACGCGCGCGATTCATGAGGACTTCCGAAAAATTCTAGCCAGCGGCTCGAATTCGCGCGCAAGTTGGGAGACCACTGAGGCTGCGCTCTTCGGCCCATCCAACGGCGGTCCCGCCCGCCAAAGCTATACTGTCGATTCTGCGTTTCAAGGCGAGGAGGGCCTGGCGGCTGCGGCCAGGGCAATAGAAGAGGGCCGGCCGTATGCCCTCGCGTTTATGGATGTGCGAATGCCGCCAGGGATTGACGGCATTGAGACTTCCACGCAATTGTGTGAAATCGATCCCGATATCCAAATCGTCATCTGTACCGCCTATTCCGATTATTCATGGCACCAGATGAGCGACAAGCTTGGCAATTCCGATCGCGTGGTAATCCTCAAAAAGCCGTTCGATACCATCGAAGCATTGCAGCTGGCCAGCACGTTGACAGAAAAGTGGCGCTTGCTTCAGCAAACCAAACGGCGGATGAGCGAATTAGAAACCCTCGTTGCTCAGCGGACCAAATATCTGGAGAGCGCCAATCAAAATTTACAAACCGAAGTCGCTCGCCGCATCCGCCACGAGGAGTGCCTCAGTTTGCAAAATGAAGTGACCAGTCTATTGGCGGATTCGAGCGCCGCTTCCGGCGAGACGGTCTCGCGCATTCTGCAGATTATCTGCCAGTCGATGCGTTGGGACGTTGGACGCCTCTGGACAGTAGATCGAAAAGCCAATGTGCTCCGATGTGGAACGGTTTGGCACCGGCCGGCAGCAGAGCTGGCCCCGATCAAGCTTTTGTCCGAGCAGATTCTTCCGGGTGTAAAGGCTGCGCTGGCGGGTCGCGTTTGGCAGAGCGGCGAACCTGAATGGATGGCCGATGCCGGCCGCGAAGACAATGCCGCCGGCTCTTTCCTGGTCAGCGCAGGGCTCCACGGGGGAGTCGCTTTTCCGTTGCGGCTCCAAGGCGAAATGCTGGGTGTGGTCGAATTTCGCAGCAAAGAAATTCGCGAGCCTGAGCAGGACATGCTCGATTTGTTTGCGACCCTTGGGAGCCTGATCGGCCAGGCGATTCAGCGAAAACAGCTCGAAGAGCAATTGCGCCAATCGCAAAAAATGGACGCCATCGGACACCTCGCGGGCGGTGTCGCCCACGATTTCAACAATATTCTCACGGTCATCCAGGGCTTCGCCCAAATGCTCAGGGCCGAACCCGGCATGAATATCGACACGGTCGAAGGGTTGAACCAAATCGTTCTCGCTTCGCAGCGCGCGGCCAGCCTCACTCGCCAATTGCTGGCATTCAGCCGCAAGCAAGTGATGCAGTCCAGACGCCTCGACTTGAACGAGGTTGTCAGCAACCTCGCGAAGATGCTTCGTCGCGTCATCGGCGAGGACGTTGATTTTGAATTTGAGCCGTGCGCCCAGCCCGCGTTCATTCTCGGTGACGAAGACATGGTGGCCCAAATCCTCATGAATCTCACCGCCAACGGGCGAGACGCCATGCCGGGGGGCGGAAAGTTGACCGTCTCATTGCACGCGCTGCAGTTGGATGCCGCAGCGGCCCAACGCCATCCGGATGCCCGCGCCGGTGATTATGTCTCACTGACCGTTACGGACACTGGCACCGGCATCAGCGCCGAAAATCTGAATCGCGTTTTTGAACCCTTTTTCACCACCAAGGCCGTCGGCAAAGGCACTGGCCTCGGTCTTTCGACTGTTTACGGAATTGTCAAACAGCACCGCGGGTGGATTGAATTTGCGAGCCAGATTTCGGTCGGCACAACCTTCACGATCCTTTTCCCGCGCGAGAATGTTCCCGCCGCAGCCGCCAATGCGGCGCCCGGCGCGAGCAGCGTTCGCCGCGGCACCGAGACGATTTTGCTGGTTGAAGATGAAGAGCCGGTCCGTCGTCTTGGCCGAAGCATCCTGCAACGGCACGGTTATCGAGTCATAGAAGCCAGCTCCGGTCTCGAGGCTCTGTCGGTCTGGGATCTTCACGCGGCGGAGATCAACCTTGTCTTGACCGACGTGGTGATGCCCGAAGGAATCTCCGGCCACGATTTGGCCCGCCGATTGCGCCAATCGCGTCCCGATCTGAAAATCGTCTTCACCAGTGGGTACGATCCCGATCGTTTAAATCTTGAATCGGCGCTCGCTGAAGGCATTCCTTTCATCCAAAAACCTTACTCGGTTGAAAAACTCCTCCAAGGCATTCGCCAAAGCTTCGATGACACCAACCCGAAAGCGCGTTTGGTTAACATTTAGACTGAACTGCGATAAATGTATCGGGCAGTCTCGGCGTTTCAGCTGAAAGCGGCGGAGGACCCCGATGAATCGGGACTTTCTGCAGCCCGCACTCCAAGACCTCGCGGACGGAATGGCGTGCGAGAAAACGCGCCGGCCCCGCTCGCCACCTCTCAACTGCCTCGTGACGGTTAAGCGGGTTGTGGCTGAGCTTCGTCCTGAATGTAGGTTTTGCCTTTGTAGAAGCGGGAGAAGAAGAGGAAAAGAACAGCAGTGACCAGCATCACGATGACGAAGAAGAAAAAGTAGCGGGCACTTAGGCTGCCTTGAGTTTCGCCTTGAAGGTGGAGAGTCTTGGTGAAGAAATCCACAATTGCCGTGAAGAGGTTGCCCAATGAAATACCCAGAAGGTATGTACACATGACGAGCGATTTCAGTTTCTTTGGAGCCTGAGTGTAAGCGAATTCGAGGTGCGTTACCGAAACCATGATTTCACCCGCCGTGAGCACAAGGAAGGCGAGAACCTGCCAAATAACATTTGGCCGTTGGCCGGCATCAATCCGCACTTGAATCAGGGCAACGATCAGAAATGCCAGTGCCGTAACAAAGAGTCCCATGCCAAATTTGCGCAGCGAAGAGAGGCGAAAAACGCGCTCGATGGCGGGATAAATTGCGTATGAGAATAGCGGGAGCATCGTGAGAATGAAAATTGGATTGACCGTTTGAATTTGCGCAGCCAGCCATTCGTGACCGAAAAGATTGCGGTCCATTTTTTCGGCCTGTACTACCCACGAAGAGAAATTCTGTTGCCACAAGGCCCAGAACATTGAGGCAAAAGGCACCAGTATCAGGATATTGCCAATCGCTTTGAGATTTTCGGGTTGCCGAATTTCGGTGAGATAATTCTTCAATCCGACGGGAGGGAGATGGACAAATTTCTTTCGACCCAGCCAGAATATGACCGTAGCAATGAACATGAGAATTCCTGGAGTGCCAAATGCCCAGTGCGGGCCGTGGATTTTTTGCAGAAACGTGACCAACCACGAAGGCCACGAAGCGCGGGATGCATCGTCTTTGTAGGCCTCGAGCATCCAGGGAATCAAGAGGGTGGAGAACGCTGAGCCGAAGTTGATCGAGAAATAGAACCAACTAAAGACGCGTGTGAGCAGATGCTGATTCGAAGCGCCAAATTGGTCGCCGACATTAGCGCTGACACATGGTTTGATTCCACCCGCACCGATGGCGATCAGGAAAAGACCGATCGCTAGCCCTATCCGCGTATGGTCAATCGCCAGGGTCAGATGGCCGAAGCAATAAATGATCGAGACGTAGAAAATTGTGCGGTACTTGCCTAGAATTGCATCGCCAAAAAACGCGCCGAAAATCGGCAGGAAATAGGCGCACGAGACAAATATGTGATACCACCCGTTTGCTTTGTCCGCGGGCATCACGTCCAGTTGACCATGCGCGTTCATGAGGTAGTGCGTCATGAAGACGACCAGGATGGAATTCATCCCGTAGTAACTGAACCGTTCGGCGGCTTCGTTGCCGACGATGTAGGGCACGCCGGGCGGCATTTTGTCGGTCTTCAGAGGCGCGGTGAGATATTCGGTTCTGGCCATCGGGCTTGCGGGACTATTCCAGAGTCCGAAGAGGCAAGCCAGCGAGAATTTGGAAGAACTGTTGCTTTTGCGCCGAACGGATAGCTACTATTTTGCCGCAATCGACTGCATGGAAACCGAAAGCGTTACGACGCCTGAAACAGCGCCAACTTCTGGAATGCGGCGTTTCCTCCCCAAAATCGGCTCTCCGGCATATCACGTCATGTTGACACTGGTGGCGATTCTGATTTTGGGACCTTTGGGAGGAATCTCAGCGGCGTTCATGAATTTTTCGATTGGGTTTTTCATCGGCGGCCAGGTGCTCGCCGGAATCCTCGGCAGCACGGTGACGCTCCCCTACGGACCGGAAGGCAAGCATGGCGCGAACTACATGCAGACGATGGCCGCATCGGTCGCGGGGCTCTGCGGCATGGGCGTGCTGATTCAAGCGATGGTCTGGCTGGGATTGCCCGAACCGCCCATATGGAAAATGGTCTTGTATCTGGTTTCGATTGGGATGTTTGGCGCGGGTGTGGGCATGCTCTTTACGCCGTTGTTAGTGGATCGCATGCAACTGACCTATCCGTCTGGATACGCAGTGGCCAACATCCTGCGAGCGCTGACGGACAAGAATTTGCTGAAACGCTCGATAGCGAAGCTGGGTGGGGGAATGTTGGTGGGCTATGTGGGTGGCTGCGGTTCGTTGAAGATCCCAGCGGTTGAGGCAACGGCTTTGTCTATGGGCACGATCGGAGCCGGCATGATTGTTGGAGCGCGTATTGCGATTCCGGCCTTCGTAGTTGCGATAACGGGTTGGGTTCTGACTCCGTACTTGAAAAGCATCGGTTGGCTTGGGCCAAACGAAACTTATCGTAGAATCGGTTTTATCATTTCGCTCGGGACAATTCTCGGGGCGGCGATGCTGGATATTACTCTCATACTGGTCCAGGCGGTTAAACGCTATCGCCAGCAGACGGCGCTGCCGCCGCCCGCCGAGGATTGGAAGCGAGTGAATACGCTGCAGTTGGTTTTATGGGTGCTATTTTGGGGAGCGGCCGTGATCGTAGTGGGAAATCAAGTCATGGGCCAGCCGGTTTTCTTTTTGACGATAGCACTGGGGCTTTCGTTCTTGTTTGTTCTGGTCAATGGAATCTCCCAGGGGATTTCCGATTGGAACCCACTCTCCAGCGCATTCGTAGTCACCGTGCTGATTCTGGTGGCCGTCGGTCTGCACGACGCACAAGTCGGGCTATTCTGCGCCGCGATCGTCTTCGTCTCCTGCAACGTCGGTTGCGACATGCAGCAGGATCGTTCGACCGGTTGGCGGCTCGGCACCAATCGCGTGGTGCAGTTTCGCTATCAAGTCATCGGTGTTCTCATGGGCGCAGTCTTGTCAGTCGTGTTGGCCAAGCTGTTCATGAACGCGTACGAGGTGCTTAAAGTGGACCAATTCAGCAATTCACATGTTCCGGGCGCTGAAAAGTGGCAGTCAGCGATGACGCTCAAATTGGTGGGCGTGCTCAGGGGAATCACGAACGCCAAGCCGCACGTGATGAAAGCGATGGTGATCGGAATTGGAATTGGTTTGGCAATCGAGATCATTCGCAAATCCCTCAAACGCACCCAGGGGTATATACGCTTTGCGCAAAGCTCTCTCGCTGGCCGAACCACCGATTTCCTGATTGATGCGGTGTTGCTGCCGAGTCCCTATGCTTCTTCGTTTGGCGGATTCGTTGAATTACCTGCGGTGCTGTGGTGGACCGGCGGAGGCGTGGGAGCCTCAATCTTCGAAGGTGTCCAGAAGAAAGTGGGCTCCGGCAAAAAAGTTGGCGAAGGTGAACTGCCATCAGACATGAGCACCATGTCCCTGGTTGGCGGCGGATTTATCGCGGGCGATTCGCTGGCGGCGCTTAGCGTGGGAATTTACGGTCTTCTAAAGACCATGCTCTCTCGATAGCGATTAGAGCAACGCAAGTTGCCTTACCGCCGGCAAATCCAAATTGCTCACGCCGAGCCCAAGCAGGCGCAACGGACGTGAAACCAATTTCTCGCGCGCCAGTAGAAAACACGCGAGCCGATAAATCTCTCTGGCGTCAGTGATCGGCTCTTCGACGGTGATTTGACGCGTCAGGGTCGTGAAATCACCGTAGCGAAGTTTCACTTGAACGGTTTGCGCAGCGAGTTGTTTGCGTTGCAGGCGCGCGGAGACTTCCTCAGCTTGTTCGAGCAACGATTTTTTCAAGATCTTGCGATCATCGGTGTCGCGCAAGAAGGTTTCTTCGTTACTGATACTCTTGATCGTGTCATCCAACGCCAGCGGCCGGTCATCTTCGCCGAAGGCAAATGCTTTTAATCTCGCTGCAAAGGAACCAACCAGCGCGCGCAGGTCTCCCGGGTAGGTTTGCAAATCACCGACGGTTTCTACACCTGCGCCGCGCAATATTTCTTCGGTGACACGGCCAACGCCGTGAAGCGCGCGCACCGGCAATGGTTTCAGGAACTCCACTTTGTCGCGCTCGGGGACCAATGTAAGGCCGTCCGGTTTCTTGAAATCGCTGGCGAGTTTAGCGAGTAGCTTGTTGGTTGCGATGCCAATGGTCGCAGTGAGTTGGCGCTCCGAGAAAATTTTGCGCTTGATTTCCTTTGCGCGCGGGACGGCCGCGTAGAGCGCTTCATCGCCGGCAATTGAGTTTCCCGCCACAACCCGGGTCATTTCGAGATAGGCTTCATCGATGGACATCGGCTCAATTTCGGCCCCGGTCCGTCCCAGGATGTCCATAATCATCCTCGACTCGGACTTGTACCTATCCATGCGTGGTGGAACAAAAACCCCGTCGGGGCAAAGGCGGCCAGCGGTTGCACTGGGCATGGCGGAGCGGACGCCGAATTTGCGAGCTTCGTAACTTGCGGCGCACACGACTCCACGTTGGGTTGGCGGGCTGCCGACGATGACCGGCTTGCCGCGGAGAGACGGATTGTCCCGTTGCTCGACGGAAGCGTAGAAGGCATCCATGTCGAGATGGAAGATGATGCGAATCATTCTTTGCGTCGTGATTTGTCGTCAGGCGCGAAATCGGCTGCCTCATTTTGAGGCAATTATTGAGACGACTCAAGTAGCTGTGTCGTTGGCCGGCCGAAGCGATACCAAGGTAGTGAGCTTGTTTGCGTTTTGATACCAGAATTCCATTCAAGGGCATAGGGGTTGCTCATTTAGAAGCATGGCGCACGAAAATAGTACGGTTGTACTCTGCGCCTGCGCGGTGACGGTTTTCACACTCGCAGGCGGATCTTTGCGCGCCGATGACACCGCCGTGACCAAGGAGTTGCGCCAGGTAAAAGAGCAAAACCAGGCCCTCCAGGAGCAACTGCGGCAGCAACAATCGCTGATCGAAGCGCTTTCCCGAAAAGTGAATCAAATCGAGCAGGCCGATACGCAAAGGAGCCGGGAGGTCGAGCACCTGGAATCGGAAGTAAAGGACGGCGGCGCCAATACCAAAGAGGCATCGAATTTCAGTTTGGGAAAGGTCAGTCTCAGTGCCGAAGGCGGAGTCGCGTTTTTTAACACTGGCTCGCAAGGAGCATTTCCAAATTCTGAATTTCGGGTCGATGAAGCGAGGCTGTTCGTGGAAGCGCCTATCCTGGAGAATGTTTATTTCTTCGCGGAGCTCAACCTGATGACCCGCGAGGCTGAAGATCTCTCGTTGCAATTGGGCGAAGCTTATGTGGAATTTGAAAATGTTTCCCAGCTTTGGAATCGCGATCACATGCTCAATATTCGATTGGGCCGCATGTACAATCCGTTCGGCGAGGAATACCTGTCGCGCTACGCCATCGATAATCCATTGATATCGCATTCTCTGTCCGATATCTGGGGCGTGGACGAAGGCATCGAGCTTTACGGAAAAATCGGCAAGGTCAGCTATGTTCTCGCGGTGCAGAATGGCGGGCCCTCCGGAGTTAGGGATTTCAACGGGGATAAATCGGTCGCGGGTCGTTTGTCGTACGATCCGAATCCGTGGCTGCATTTAAGCGCCAGTGGCTTGCGCACGGGAGATCTCGAGGAACCAGGTGATCCCTGGTCGGAACTTTGGTTTGGGAACGGTTGGTTCTTCCCCTTCGGATCTTCGACGGCCAACATCTTTCACGCAAATCTGGCCGAGGGCGACGTCGAAGTCCGCCTGCCCCATGGCCGAATCCACGCATTCGGTGGTTACGCACGCTTCGATGACAACGACCCGCGCCGGATAGATCGCCGGGATATTTTTTATTATGCGGTTGAAGGCATTCACGACATTACCCGCAAGCTTTACGGTGCGGCGAGGTTCAGCCAAATCCTGGTGGATAAGGGGCTCCCGATCGCTGGCAACGGCGACATGAACACTTTTCTTTATGGAACCCCGACGACAGAGATCTGGCGCCTGAGTCTTGGTCTGGGGTACCGATGGAGCCCGAATCTCATTTTCAAAGGCGAATACACCCTTGAGCGGGGCAAACAAGTAAACGGCGAGCATCGGGATCATGAGGATTTATTCGCGCTGGAGGCTGCTTTCAGGTTTTGACATGAAACGACGACTTATTTCATTTGCGGTTCTGGGTTGGTTGGTTAGCCGGGGTCAATGCGGAACAATCACCGGAACGGTTCGCGCCCACGGAAAGGAAGGCGTTGAGGCGAGCGCGGGCGGCGGCGGAAAGTACGACAGCCGGCAGTTCAAATTTGTCGAGCGGGTGAATTACGACGAGTTGCGTGATTTCATCGTTTACATCGAAGGAGCCGTTGGCCCGAAAATGACCGCGCCCGAAACGCATGCGCAAGTGGTGACTGTGAAAAATCCGTCCGTAACGCAAAAGGGGGCAATGTTCGCGCCACATATTCTTCCTGTGGTAGTGGGCACGACTGTCGATTGGCCGAACAACGACGACATTCTTCACAACGTATTCTCATTTTCGGAAGCCAAACCCTTCGACCTGGAGCTTTACAAGAATCCCACGATCAAGAGCGTTGCGTTCGACAAACCGGGCAAGGTGGATGTCTTTTGCTCCATTCACGCCCGAATGAATTGCATCGTGTTGGTTCTGGAGAACCCGTTTTTCGCCGCCGCGAACGACCGGGGTAATTACACGATTACGAATGTGCCTGCTGGAAACTACAAACTCAAAGCCTGGCACGAGAGGCTTCCGAGTCAGACGAAAGAAATCACCATGCCCGAGACTGGCGATATCAAAGTCGATTTCACTCTCGGCATCACGAATTTGCCCAAGCCTTGAATCATGGAAAAACTTCGCGCGACATTCCAGGTCAGTTTCAGCACCAAAGTGATTGTGCCTGTGGTGGCGACCATGGTGCTGTTAATGGGGATCACGGTTTGGATGGTCAATGAGCGCCTGACCGAACAGTTTCAGGCCGAGGCGGTGCGGAATCTCGATCGCGCTGCCGCAGAATTCCACATTGCCCGAAGGAGCAGCACGCGGAATCTGGTCGATCGCCTCAGGAATTTACGGAACGAACCCCGTTATAAAGCGCTGTTGGCGAGCGGACATGTCCCCACCCTGGCGGAAGAGCTGAAAAACCTGCCGGTCGAGCAGGGAGTTGACGTCGCTTTATTTACTTCTGATTCGGGAAAACTGCTGGTCAAGATAAAAGGCGATCCTCAAATAGAACTAGGCCAGTTTGAAACCAATAGTTCCCCGGCGGTGCGGCGCGCGCTGCAGGGCGAGGAAACTGTGGACATAATCCAGGCCGGCGATGATTTGTTCGACGTGGTTTCAATTCCTGTTACCAGCAGCAAAGGGGCGCTGATCGGCGTCTTGACTTTTGGCCTTCAAATTCGAAATGCAGACGTGCGCGAATTCAAAGCCACTTCCCAAAGCGAAATCGCGCTATTAGCTGAAGGTCGCGTGATTATTTCAACGGCGCTGGCCGATCCGCACCGGGATTTTGCGAGCCTTTTCCGTGATTGCATGGCGGTTGCGGTTGAGGGAAGTTCACCCGCTCGAATCAAAGAAATCCTTTTGGGCGGAGGACACTATTTTTGCTCGGCCGGAACATTCGCGACGCTCAGCGGCAAAGGAAACGTCGGATACCTCCTGTTGTGTTCGTACGAGCAGCCGTTGCGAGCCCTGCGTGGCACGCAACAAATGTTGCTCGCGGTGAGCGCGCTCGGGATTTTGATTGGAACCGCTTTTATTTGGCTTTTGGTTCGGAAAGTGACCCAGCCCCTGCGGGCTTTGAGCATCAGCGCCGAGGCCGTTGGCCAAGGTGATTTTTCTCAGCGCGTCCAGGTGACCTCAAGCGATGAGTGCGGCGAGCTCGCCGCCATTTTCAATCAAATGACTGAAAATGTGAAGCGCTCACGCGAACAATTGGAGCAAACTGTTGACACGCTCAAGACGACCCAGGCGCAACTGATACAAAGCGAGAAGCTTTCGGGCATCGGCGAATTCGTTGCCGGCGTGGCGCACGAATTGAACAACCCACTGACTTCGGTGATGGGTTTTTCTGAACTCCTCGCCAAGGCGGATACGAATCCACAGCACAAAAGATTTCTTGAGATGATCAACAAGAGCGCTCAACGCTGCCATAAGATTGTTCAGAGCCTGCTGAGTTTCGCGCGCCGCCGCGCGCCCGAGCGCAAACTCTCCAGCATTAATGAACTGGTCGAGAGCGCTGTTGAATTCCTTCAATACCAACTGCGCACGAGCAATATCGAGGTCGTCACCCGTCTTGACCCTCACCTGCCCAAGGCGCTGGTCGATCCCCACCAAATTCAGCAGGTCTTCCTTAACGTCATCAACAATGCTCGCCAGGCGATTGAAGGTCATCAACCCAAAGGTTCCGTCCGCATCAACACCGAAACATGCGGCCATGTTTGTCGTATCACGTTCCAGGACAATGGGCCGGGTGTTTCTGAAAGGAATCTTTCCAAAGTTTTTGATCCATTTTTTACCACCAAGGAGGTGGGGAAAGGTACTGGCCTGGGTCTGAGCCTCTGTTATGGCATAATCAAGGAACACGGCGGCGCCATTTCTGTCCGCAGCAGGCCCGGGGAAGGAGCCACATTCGTTATCGAGCTGCCTCTCGCCGCTGCCACGGAGGAGACCGTTGAGAAAAAAGAGCATCCAATCGTTGCGCCAGCCTCGACCACCGAAGGGCTGGGCAAGAAGGTGCTCGTCATTGACGATGAAGAGGCGATCCTGCAAATGGTCCGCGAGACCTTGTCGGAGCATGGATACGAAGTGGACGTTGCGCGGGATGGGGAATCCGCCCTTTCTCGTCTAGGCCAAACTTCGTATGACCTCGCGCTTTGCGACTGGAAAATGCCCGGCCTCAACGGCCAGCAAATCTATGAACGTGTCCGTGCGACCAATCCCGCGCTGTCTGAACGCATGATTTTCATCACCGGCGATGTCATCAATGATAAAACCGAAAAGTTCCTCCGCGAAAGCCAGCGGGTTTGCCTTTCCAAACCATTTTCACTCGTCGAATTCCGCGCTGCCATTTCCAAGGCTCTGGCCGGTTAATAGAGTCCTCGCTCCTTAACCCGGAACCACGCAGTTAAATCGGCAGCGCGTCGAGGAAACATAGCCGGTGTATCATTCCACGTCCGCCTCGTTCAATAACTTTTGATAGACCGTCCGCGCATGGTCGTAAGCCGCCTCCGCATCGGCCATTTCGCTGGCGTTGATGAACCGTTTCTTCTGTGACCAGCATCGCTCCACGCCCTTCAGACACCACTCCACGCTGCGGCGGCTGGGGGACGTCGGTTTGTCTCCCACTCGCACCCAGATCGGGTTCGTGTGCGACGACGGCAGGATCCGCATCGCCACCCAACTGCTGCGCTCAATCTTCACGTCGAAACTGATGTCCTGTAACTTGCCGTCCGCAACGATGTTCCGCCTGGCAACGGGATAACCATTAACGATTACCTCAACTGGCACCTCGCGCGTATCACCGATGCGTGCGCGCTCAATGTCCCAGTACGGCTTTTCCGAATAGTCGAGGTTCCGCAGGACAGGGTTCGGTTGCTGATTCAATCGGGCCGCGACTTTAGCGATCACTTTGACGACCGCCGGTTGCGTCAAGCTTAGTTCGCTCCGATGCTCACCGACCGCGAGATCGTTGACCTTGAACTCCATCAAATGGCTTTTGCCGTCGCCGACATAGTTGCGGCCCGCTCGAATGCCCTCGCACCATTGATCATAGTCGAGCTTGCCGTCGAGCTTCACGTAGGAGCGCCCGAGTCCAACCTTTTCGCCGTAAATGCATGGGAAATCGGTTTCGCCGCTAATGCGCGTGCGGTAACCGACATTCAAGGTCTGATACCACATGTTCAATTCCCAAACATAGGGCGTGTCCACCATGGACATAAAATCCACGGCGGGCAACGGCTTGCCATCCGGCCCAGGCAGTTCATGGGTCACGTCGACGATGTATTCGTCCGCGCCAATGCCGTCAAACGGTGGCACGATGTAATTGGGTAGTGCGCTCGTTTTCACCTCGAGGCCCCAACCCGAATGGGCCGGCCCGCAAACCGAGCCTTGCTGCTTGGCCCAACGCAGCGTGTTCAGACAGAGCGTCGGCCAATGGTCTTTGGAATCGCCGCCGGGATAAATCTCCTCCTTGAGCCGCAACAGACAAAGATGCCCGGAATTATGCGAGCCGAAGCCGGAAACTTCTATGTCATAGCGCAGCAAGTATGGATACTTCGAAACCTTGTCGACGGCGCCGCAAAAAAACTGCTTTTGGTAATCGAAGCATGGCCCCCACGTCAGGTTCGCGCCAACCTTCAAATCCTCGCCCATGCAATGGCGAATCATATCGGACGCGAGCACGCCTTCGGTCGGCTTCACATAATGCGCGCAACCAGCGGCGTGAATATGATGATCGCCAGACCACCAGCCGAATTGCGACGGGTCAATCCAACGTTGTACTTTGAATTCAAGCTGCCGGGTTTGCGCATCCACCTTAAGCTTTTGCGATTGGGGAATGGATTCCGGTCCGCGAGAGAATTCCACCGTGTAATCGCCGTCCGGCAGTTTTAGCGTTTCGCCATCAGCACGGTAAACCTGCGGGTGAAAAGGAAAATCTGGCGCGAGCCGTTTGGCTTGCGAAGGATAGACCCGCCGCTGCTCGTCGCGGATTATAAATTCGGCAGTGGCGGGCTGGTTATTCTCATCGCGCACCCGCAACGTGATCGCGCGCGCGGGCAGGCAGGTGAACAGCGTATCGACTTCATTGCGAAAACCGATGTCCTGCGTGCCTTGGCCGACGTTGAAGGAAAACTTCGCTTCGCGGTGTCCAGCATCGCGACTATAGAGTTGGATGATGCGGTATTCGAGCGGCAGGCCGCTAAGAGATTTTCCCAACGGCTGAGCGTCGTAAGTCTGTAATTCGAGCCAGAGTTGGGTGTTGTCCGCGAGCGGCGGGCCCTGGCCTTTCTCGCGATAGAACTGGTCCGAGGCGCTTTGCTTTGGTCCGCCGCGTTCCTCCGAGTAGACGGAGACCGCATTGGGACTAACGGCTCGCAGCGTTGCGGTCGTGCCCGAGTCATTGACGACTTTAACCAGGAACTGCCGCCAGCCCTGTTCGACGAGTTCCGGCCTGGCCGGTCCGGGGGCGACTTTCACGCGCATTTCCGGATTGATATTGACGATGAAAAGGCAATGCGCATTGAGCGCGTTTTGAATTTCTTCGGACGCGTTGGTAATGCTCCTTTCGACCAGCGCCGCTTTCAGCGAGGCCCGGGCTTTTTCGTCCAGAGGAGAACCAAGATACTCCAACGCCTCGGTCAGCCGCTTGATCTGCGCCGTGAACGGTTGCCAGTCCGATTCAGGCAGCACCGCTGTATCGGCCATCGCCGACGTGGCAACTCCGACCAGGAGCAGGATGGCGAGGGAGTGCTTTTTCAAGAGCGTCGACCGGTTCCCCGTTTTCAGTGATGAACTGGCTGTCCGACATGGATTCGAACCATGACAAAGGCCTCCAAAGGGCCTTGTGCTACCATTACACCATCGGACAAACCACGCTGAATCTAGCTTTCGGCCCGTTCTGGCGCAAAGCAAAAGTTAGATGTTCTCGCCGATAAACACGAGGTCAGACGGCTGCTGGATCGATTACTACCGCCTCTCCTCCTGCGCCGATCAAATACGACGCATGCGCCAACCCTTCTACGTAGAATCTTTTGTCAAACACGATTAGGCCTCATCAGGCAATTGCTGGTGTATCACGGGGAAGCATTCGTACAATCAGAATTCTTGCTACGCAAGCGCCTGATTATTTCGCCCGCACTGGATTCCGCTGTGTCGTGAAGGGTCTGAACGATCCAACCCGCTGGCCCGTATTTTTTAAACCAGGTCATCTGACGTTTCGCAAATTGCCGCGTGCGAATTTTGACCAACTCAATCGTCTCGGACAAAGGACGTATGCCACGTAGATGTTCCACGACTTGCCGATATCCTAGCGCTTGCATTGCAATTCGATTTTCGGCAAGTCCGTGTTTTAAAAGCTCTTCGGTTTCTGCCACCAGCCCGCGCTCGAACATTTTCTCGACCCGCATGTTAATCCGCCGATGCAAATCCGCAGGCGAACGCGTCATTCCGAAGAACAAATGTCTTTCGGCAGTAGCCCCGATCGCGCCGGGACCAGATTCATCGGTTGACGCCGAGCGCGACCAATTGGCGCGTTGCGCGGAATAGGGCTTGCCGGTCAACCGCAGCACTTCGACCGCTCGTATCACCCGCCGCCCGTTTTGCCGATCTATCGTTTCGTAGGTTATTGGATCCTTTGCCGCCAATTCGGCCAACAACTCTGGAAGTGGTGTCGCTTCCAATTGCACGCGCAATGCCGCGTCAGTTGGTGGCGCTTCGCCGAGTCCATCAAGAAAGGCTTTAAAGTACAGGCCAGTCCCGCCACACAAAACGGGAATTTTTCCGCAACTGCGAATTTCCTCCACGGCCTTTTCGGCCAGGCGCACAAATTGCGCGGCGTCAAATGGCTGGTTCAAATTCACCACATCAATCAGGTGATGCCGCACACGTGCTCGTTCTTCCTGAGTTGGCTTTGCCGTGCCGACGTCCAGGCCGCGATAGACTTGCATCGAATCCACGGAGACGATTTCCCCGTTCAATCTCTCGGCGAGAGAGAGGGCAATCTCAGATTTTCCAACTGCGGTTGGGCCAGCCAGCAAAATGAGCGGCGGGGTCGGGATGGCAGCTTGGGGGTTGGGCATGAGTGCGATTGAAGCGGCTAATCACGTCGGGTTATCATAAAGCAGATGTCCTCTGCCGCTTTCGCCTGAAACTGCCAGACTACCCGATACATTTGATCGTACGCCTTGAGCGTTCGTTCTGTTGACTACTTGGGAACTGCGACCCGTTGCCGGTGCAACAGCCAAAACAGAAAGATCCCGGCGGTCAGGATGCCGATGCTGACAAGTTGTGCGGGCGTCGCCCAACCACCGAGGAAATGTTGGTAGTCGGGATAATCGCCCCGGAACATCTCAACGAACGAGCGCAAAATCGCGTAACTCACCAGGTAAGTCGCGAATACCTGGCCGTCGAATTTCTTTCGCCGATACAACCACGCCAGAGCGCCATACAAACAAAGGCTCAAAAGCGATTCATAGATCTGCGTCGGATGAACCGGTGTGGCTGGGCCGGCGACCGGATGCGTCGCATGTCCCGCCGGATAGCGAATGGCCCATGGCAATGCGCAGGCCCGCCCATAGCAACATCCATTCATGAGGCAACCGATGCGCCCAAACACATAACCGAGAGCGATGCTCGGAGCCAAAACGTCGGCCAGTTTCCAAAGACCCAAATTTTTAATCCTCGCGAATAAAATGACCGCGAGGGAAGATCCGATAAGGCCTCCGTAATAAACGAGCCCGCCTTTCTGCACCATGAACACTTCCCAAATCGGTTCGCCGGCAAATTGCTCCCGCCAAAATGTAATGACGTACAAAGTCCGCGCACCAATAATTCCGCCGACAATCAGCCACGGCCCAAGATCGAGCACCCTTTCAGCAGGGATACCATCGCGCAAACCCCGCCGACTGGCGGTCCATAGGCCGGCCAAAAAGGCTAGCGCCGTCATGATGCCATACCAGCGGACCGTGATTGGGCCCAAATTGAATGCAATCGGATGCATTGCTAGAACTTAGGGCCGAATTCCTAAACTGGAAATTCAAATCCGCAGGAAAAGGCGCCTGTATGGCGCAAAAACACGCCAGTAACGGACAATTACGTCGGACTGGTCCGACCCCGGTCCGACTGGGCAGATTCGGTCGGATTGGGCAAAGCGTGGAGGGAAATCTGAGTGATTTTGGCGGGACGAGACGGGGGCAGTAACACCGAGTTAACTGGGGAGTTCAACGTATTGCTGGCCACCCAGCCTTCACGATATTTTGGCCACAACCGTAGAAAATGCGTATCAAATACCTCGACTATGTTCCGGGCAGGGTCACGTCGCGTTGTGAAATGACGCATTCGGCAAGTCAATATGTCCACAACCTCTCAAATTCGCCCAAACGCTGACCTGTGGAGTGCCGCTGGCGCACTGCTGGCGTTGCAGAACCAATCTCCTCCATTGGCGCGCGTTGACTTTGCCAGCGCTCCGCCGCTCTCGTTTGCTCAGGACAGACTCTGGTCGCTTGAACAAAACGAACCAGGCGCACCCTATTATCACGTTCCGCTTACCTGGAATATCCGCGGCAAGCTCAACATTTCTGCTTTGGAAAAAAGCCTCGATTTTCTGGTTCAGCGCCACGAAATCTTGCGCACGAGCTTTCCGGAAACTGCCGAAGGTCCCTTCCAACAAGTCAACGAATGGCATCCCACCCTGGCTGCGGTGGATATGCAGACCGCCGGGGCCGAAGTCGTTCAGCGCGAGGCCCGTCAATTTGTCCGTGCGCCTTTCAATCTCGCGTCCGGTCCATTGTTCCGCGCAGCGCTTTACCAACGCGCTGCCAACGACTTTTGGCTGGTGCTCGTCATTCACCAAATGATTTTTGACGGCGGCTCGATGCGAATTCTTAGCCTCGAATTAGAGGATTGCTATCGCGCGTTCGTTCAAGGGAGCGTCCCTCAGCTCCAATCATTGCCGCTTCGTTATGCCGATTTCGCTCAATGGCAGCGCCAATCTTTGCAGGGCGAACCGCTCCAGCGCGCCCTCTCCTTTTGGCGTTCCCAATTCGAGAAACGTTACGAACCGCTTCGCCTTGCGACGGATCGTCCGCGCCGCAATGAAGGAGTCACCCCGGGCGTTCAACTCGCTTTTACGCTGCCTCAATGGTTGATGACCGGGTTGAAACATCTGGCTCACGATTATGGCGTAACACCTTTCGCCGCTCTGCTCGGCTCCTTTCAAGCTTTTTTAGGCCTTTGCAGCGGCCAGAACGACGTTCTTACACTCGTTTCCGTTGCTGCTCGCAACCAGTCGCCGCTGCGCAGGATGATCGGGTTGTTCGCCAACGTCCTGCCCATGCGACTCGTTCTTTCGGAGCCCCTGAACTTCGCTCAACTCCTTGAACGCGCCGGCGAGATGACCTCGGCCGCTCTTTCCCATCAAAATTTACCCCTCAATCGCACGCTGGAATTGCCCGCTTCCCACATCAGCGCGCCCGCCCTTCAAACCTTGATGATCTACAATAACACGCCGCTGCCAACGCTTGAATTTGCAGACGTCACTTTCACGCCCTCGCTCGACCTGGACAACGGTACGGCCAAATTCGATTTTACCGTCGAAGTCTGGGATTCGCCGCAATGCCTGTCCGGCCATCTTAAATATCGTTCCGACCTTTACGAACGGGCCACCATGGAACGCTTGCTTCAAAACTGGCAAACCTTTATCGCCTCCGCGATCGCCGATCCATTTAAGCCGCTTCAATCCTTGTCGTTGCCATTCGATCCACAGGCGACGTTTCAGGGCGCCAATGTCGCACAAAGCTGCGGACTCAATGTGCCCCGGGTCGAATCTGACGCATCGTTCGCCGGCAGCATCGGTTCCCGTCCACGAAACGAGCTCGAACAAAAACTCGTTCGTGTTTGGGAAGCCACGTTCGGCGTTCGTCCGATTGGCGTTCACGACAACTTCTTTGGTCTGGGCGGCCATTCCCTGATCGCGGTCAAATTGATTGCGGCCATAGAAAAAGAGACCGGGCGCAAACTTCGGCTCAGCACGATCTTTCAGCAGCCGACCGTCGCTCGCCTCGCGCGAGTTATTCAGGAAGGGCAAACCACCGTCGGCGTTTCCTCGATCGTCGAAATTCAACCGCGCGGCACTAAACCGCCCCTGTTCCTGGTTCACGGCGTTGGCGGCGGCATGTTCTGGGGCTATAACAATCTCGCTCGTCAACTTGGCGCAGAGCAGCCGGTCTATGCCTTCAAGTCCCGCGGCATGGATGGCCTCGAAGAATTCACTCGCATTGAAGACATCGCCTCCCAATACGTCTCTGACCTCCGCAAATTCAAGCCGCAAGGCCCTTACCTCCTCGGGGGCTATTGTTTCGGCGGCAATGTCGCTTACGAAATGGCTCGTCAACTCCGGGCGCAGGATCAACGAGTCGCGCTGCTTCTGCTCATCAACTGCTGGCCGAACAACTCAAGCTACACCCAACTGAGCTGGACTCTTGCTTTCTTTCGGAAAGCCGTGTGGAATTTCTGTCTCCGCCTGGCACACCAGATCCGTTCCGGCGCCAGGCGGCCTCGCGATTATTTCAAATGGCGGGCTGCGTGGGCTGTCAAACGCCTTCGCTCACTTTTCGCCGAAAACATTTCAGGCCGCCTCTCGGTCGATGACATTGTCGATCTCTCCGACCGCCCTGAGCATGAACGAAAACTTTGGCGCACTCACGTGCAGGCCTGGCTCCAATACCAACCTCAACCCTACGACGGACGCATTATTCTGTTTCGAACCCGCGGACACCCGCTCGTCTGCTCCTTCGACAATCAAATGGGCTGGGGCGGCTATGCCACTGGCGGAGTCGAAGTCAAAATCTGTCCCGGCGATCACGAGAGCATCCTCGAAGAGGAAAATGTGGCCCAGACCGCCCGCGAACTCGCTTCGATTCTGGATGAATCGAACAAACCGGTCGGCAACTGCTTTCTGCCGACGACCATCGCGAATCCATGCTCTTGCCCTCAATGAATTTGCTTTTCTAACGCCTCCTACCCGCGCTCAATGAACCAGCCGGGAAGTGCCAGTCGTAGTGCGACCGGCGCTACACACTTGGGGTCTCTGCGGGATAATGAGCAACAAGGTGGTCCCGATCGCGCTGCGACCGGGTTCGTGGTCCCAACACTGCACCAGGCAAAATGAGATGTCAGGAACCCATTCGAGAGACCAGACCGCTCTGTCTCCTTTCGGCAAAAGCGATAGTACGGTTCCCCAGGATTTGCCTCGGATGAAAGTATTTTACCATCGCAAGATCGGACGCTAGTATGGAATCGTGCCAGCACCGAAAGTTCCAAGCGAGCAACCGAAGAGCGCCGCTGTTCCCGACGTTCCGTCCGGTCCCGCAGAAGAATATGGAGAAGTATGCGGCGGCTCCGGTGGCGTCCCCTATAGCGTTTTCGCTTATTTCCCGGCGCGCATAGCTCGTGTCACGATTTGGCATCGGCAATTTGTCGACGGCATGTTGCTCGAAACGGATCAAGGCGCTCTGCCCAAGATTGGCGGCACCGGCAGGCAGCGCGACATCCACAGTGACACCTTTGCGCTTGAGCCCGGCGAATTCATCAGCGGCATTTCAGTCGAATACTGGAGCTATATCGACCGAATCACCTTTCACAGCAATAAAAACAACTACGGACCTTTCGGCGGCACGGGCGCCCGCCTGAAAAAAATCTTGCAGGCTCCCCCTGGACGAATTGTCGCCGGCTTCAAAGGCCGTCACTGGGAATTGGTTGATAGCATTCAGCTCATGGTCATTAACGAGCCGAAACTTCAAACTTGACCATTTGGCTGCGCACGAGTGCGATTGTGCGCATGCGCTCGACAAAGTTTCGGTCTGTCTCTCACCGCCCGAAGTCCCCCGCCTCTTTTCCCGCGCGAAAACGGCAACCGGGAAAACTTTTCCGGCCTGTGAGCGAAATCCTGGAAGCAGTTTCAAAATTTCGTTCGCTTGTAGCCGCCGACGTGAGGAGGCGGAAATCCCCGGCAAGACTGAAGCATTCCGCCTCGTTACCTCGGCGGCTACGAATATTGGAACCAGTTCTGATGATTCAATTTGCCGCCTGGCTCCTTCTGCCAATGGCTGCATTTGGCGAATCCGACACAAACACAATCTTGCGGCAGACTGTGTCCGACGCCGAGAAGCTTATTGGCCTCGATTTCACCGACGCGAAAATTGAGATGCTGCTGCCTGGGTTAAAAAATCAACTCGCTGATTTCGAGGCCATGCGAAAATTCCCGCTTTCAAACAGCGTTCCGCCCGCCATTCAGTTCAATCCGATTCCGGCTGGGATGAAGATCGATACTAAACGCAGAAAGTTCAAGCTGAGTCCGATCGGCAAGGTCAGGCTGCCGGAAAACATCGACGATATCGCATTCTACTCAGTTCGAGAATTGGGAGAACTCATTAAGAGCCGCCAAATCACTTCGGAGAAATTGACACGGTTTTATTTGGATCGTTTGAAGAAATACGGGCCAAAACTTGAATGCGTTGTGACGCTCACCGAAGATTTGGCCCTGGCGCAAGCCAGGCGAGCCGATGCCGAAATTGCCGCAGGTCATTACCGAGGCCCCTTGCACGGAATCCCCTATGGCGCAAAGGATTTGCTCGCGACAAAAGATATACCGACGACCTGGGGCGCCGCGCCGTACACAAACCAGGTTTTCAAGGACGACGCCACTGTTATCAAACGCCTGGAACAAGCCGGAGCGGTGCTGATCGCCAAGACGACCCTGGGCGAGTTGGCGATGGGTGAGACATGGTTTGGCGGAATGACGCGGAATCCCTGGAACTTGAAAGAAGGCTCCAGCGGCTCGTCGGCCGGCACTTGTGCCGCAACTTCAGCCGGCCTGGTGCCCTTTGGAATTGGAACCGAAACGTTGGGCTCGATCGTATCGCCGTGCGACCGATGCGGCGTCACCGGCCTCCGCCCCAGTTATGGACGGGTCAGCCGGACGGGTGCGATGGCGCTGAGTTGGTCGATGGACAAGATCGGGCCGATCTGCCGGACAGCGGAAGATTGCGCGATTGTATTTAACGCCATTTACGGGCCGGACGCGGTGGATCCGACGTTGTATAACGCGGCCTTCAATTACGATTCGAAATTGAATCTCAAAAAACTCCGCATTGGATTCCTCGAGAAAGATTTCGCAAAAGAAAAAGGCGAGCGGAAAGACAACAACGAAGCTGCCCTTAAGAAAATTCGCGAGCTCGGCGTTGAATTGATTCCCGTCGAACTGCCCAATTATCCAGTGGAGAACATTTCATTTCTCCTCTCGACCGAAGGCGCGGCTGCTTTCGACGATCTCACGCGCACTGGCTGCGATGATATGTTGAAACAACAGGACCGCGGCTCGTGGCCGAATACATTCCGGCGGAGACGCTTCGTTCCTGCCGTGGAATATTTGCAGGCGCAACGGATTCGTTACTTGCTCATTCAGGATGTCGCTCGAATATTCGAAAAGGTGGACTTGGTTGTGGCCCCATCATTTGCCGGAAAAGGCCTGCTCATAGGCAATCTCACAGGGAATCCATGCGTCGTTGTTCCCAACGGCTTTTCAAAGATCGGAACTCCGACAAGCATCTGTTTCATTGGCAAATTATTTGGCGAAGCAGATTTGCTGGCCGTCGCGAAAAAATATCAGGACTCAACCGAGTGGAACCGCAAGCATCCGACGCTGACCCAATGAAAAAACCTTCCTGCGTGGCGGTTGTGATTTGTGGCTCGGACTCGTTGCATCAACATAAAGCGGCAGAGGACAACCGCTTTCAATTGAGACTGCCCGGACTAGCCGAACGAGCCGACTTTAGGTCCATTGACGTTTCCCTGGTCGCGGCTTAAGTGTGGGGATGAGTACAGAATTAGATCGCCCACTACGGCCCAGCGAATCGGCTCGAACTCCTGCGCTCAATGGTGTGCTGGAAACGGCTCTGTACGTGGATAATCTGGAAGCGGCGGAGCAATTCTATGGCCGCATCCTCGGATTGCCAAAGATTTATTCCGTGCCGGGACGGCAATTAGTCTTCCGCTGTGAGGAGGGAATCCTGCTCATTTTCGATCCAAAACAAACCCTCGGAGAAAAGATGTTGATCAACGGCGCAGCAATTCCTTTGCACGGCACCCGCGGCGCTGGACACATGGCGTTCCGAGTCGGCAAAGCACAACTGAATGAGTGGCGCGAGCACCTTCGCGCGCATGACGTCGCTATTGAATCAGAGATTTCCTGGCCAAACGGCGCTCATTCGATTTATTTCCGTGATCCCGCGGGCAATTCGCTCGAGTTAGCGACGCCTGATATTTGGAAACGTAGCTGACTCGGTTCTCATATGCCCATTTTGATCACAAAACCGACTCGCGTTACTGCCTCGGGTAACAAACCCAAGCTGATCGATGAATACGTTGGCCGCGTGAACAGCGGCGAAGCTCGCCTCAGTGTCGCTCACATGCGCAGTCCCGAGGGATGGGTCGAGCCGGGGCAGAAACCAGAGTTTGACGAATTCACGATTGTGCTCAAGGGCACGTTGCGCGTGACGCATCAGAAGGGCGCGCTGGATGTCAGCGCCGGGCAGGCAGTGGTCGCTCAAGCAGGAGAATGGGTGCAGTACAGCACGCCACTTGCGGACGGCGCGGAATATATCGCCGTCTGCTTGCCGGCATTCTCGCCACAAACGGTTCATCGCGATTCTCCATGACAGCTCAAAAATTTCATGACCACTTTTCCGCGGTAGCCAAGGATTGTTTCCTTAAAGTGTAGTAGTTTTCGGAAGGAAGATAAATTAGAGGATAGGGGTTCAATTGCCGACCCGAATCCTTAGCGAAACACCAGGAAAGGCGCATGACAAATTTCTTCGTTTCCTTCGTTTGCCTGGTGTAAAAAATTCTTCATGCACTCATTTTTCAAGAAAGCTGATGAACTGAGCCGTGTCGCGATAGGCGCGGCAATAGAGGTTCACCGACTAAAAGGGCCTGGTCTGATTGAGAGCATTTATGAATGATGTCTGATGCGTGAATTGGACTTGCGCCAGATCGCCACCGTCAATCAGCGCCTCGTCCGGGTCGAATACAAGGGCCTGATATTCGATGAACCGTTGCGATCTGACGTTCTGGTCGAGGGTTGCCTGTTACTGGAACTCAAATGTGCGCAGGAGATTTTGCCGATCCACAAAGCCCAACTCCTGAGCTACATGAAACTCCTGGATATACCGCTCGGGCTGATCATCAACTTCCATGAAATGAAGCTGATCGATGGTGTCGTGCGCATGATCCTGCCTGGCGCCAACCGGGAAGAATGAACCGAAGCAAACAAAGGAAACGAAGAAATTCGGATGTCATATGTGCGCACATATACGATCTGGCCTGAAAACCCCGTAAATATCGGGGCCTGAAGATTCCTGTCATGCGCCCCACCAGGAAGGCGCGCGATCCGTTTCGCTAAGGATTCGAGTGGCCCAAGTATGCCCAGGTACTGGGGGTGGGGGTTGGCCTTGTAAGACAAAGTCTGATAGGTGAATCAGCTTTTTGAACGTAGCGCGGCAGGAATTGCGAAGCGATTCTATGCGCGTGAGACAAACTCAACAACACGTAAAATTGCCGATTGGCCGGACAGCCAGAATTGTTTTTGAACTTGATGCGATGCGCGCTGAGTGCAGCAAAGCCGCGCAGGAGGTGTTGAACCAGCCAGATGTCGACGGAAGCGAATTTGAAGAATGTGCCAAACTGGATGACGCCCTGGCCAAGGCGCACCGATTGTTGAAAGCGAATCTTCGACGCATCATGCTTTCGAGGATCACTCGCCACACCCGGGCTGACGAGGATCAAGCAACTTAACGCGCGGTCTTTTTCTCGCCAGACGTTGAAATTTTACCACCGGAACCATTGAAGCGCGCTTTCAGCGTGCCAGTATTGGGTAATGTCCTGGTTGCGCTCCGACCAGCGCGGCGCAGGATCGCCATTACTGGCGCGTTGGAAGCGCGCTTCGATTTTTTTAAACGAGCGCATCTGGCCACTACCACGATTTGGAGCCACGAAGAATGAGTGACGAGACGCTCCCAGTATTTGGTTAGGTTCACACTCCATTAACTTTCGCCGCGACGGTCCCTGGTGTGCGCCCGGTCGGCCTCTCTCCTTCTCGAAAAATGGAAAACTTCGCGCCGTGTCCGATACGAAAATGCCAATATGATCGAACATGTGCGGAATCATTGCCGTTTGCGCGACCGGGGGCGACCATCGAATGAAGTTGGAACGCGGCGGCTGTCGGCTCAGCGAAAACTAGTTGTCAGACCGCGTTGTCATCACTAACTCCGGCCTGCTTCTTTGCCGTGCGACAACGATGGCACTCAACCGCTCTCGCATCGATGTGTCCCTTCGCTTCTTCATAATACCACTTCTGATCTCTGGCTTTCCATATCTCTCGCTTGCCGCACTTGCGGCAAGTAAATGCCTGGTCGAGATAAAACTCCGGGAGGCTCCCGTATGTGTTGATGTGCGAAAGCTTGGTAGGGTCGGCTGGAACTGCCGACGGATGCTTTTGCTGCTGAACCGGACTCAGACTCAATACTCTCTCAGCTTCGCGCAATTCCTTTTCGTTGGGATTTTGACCGGTTTGTCTGGGTTTGCTCATGTGCGCTCGCCTCCTGACGTTGCCCAACCGCCACAGAACACAGGGGGAGCCCATGCCGTGTCGAATGCGTTCAATCCAGCTTTTTGCATGGCATAGATCAGTTATCGTGTTCGCCTATCCGTGTCGCTTTTTTGGCATAAAATGCCGCGAACAGCGCGTTCTTGTGAAGAACGTCGAATTCAGTGAAGCCAGCCTTGGCCAGCAAATCAAATTGATATTTGGTGGAACGCGGCGAATCCTCCTTCTCGCAATAAGCCAAAACTTTGTCACGATATTCCGGACCGCCTAGATTCACCAGATGTTCTGCATATCGCATCAGCATCAATTCCTCAATTCCCGGGTCATCATAGGCAACGAAGTCCGCCACGAACAGTGTTCCTGCCGGGCGCAGCCACTCGTGAAAGCGCGCGAACATCGTCTCCCATTCCACGTTCTCGCGAAGATGATGCAGCACCTGGCCCGCAAGAATGAGGTCAAGAGACTCGGGACTGAACGAGAGCAGACGCATGTCAGACTGGATGGTTTGCACGCTGCCGGACGTCGCCGCTTTCACGCGCTGCTCCGCGCGTTCAAGCATCGGCCGGCTCAGATCCACCAGCACACAATCCAGCGGCGAAACCTGGCCCAACACACGCAGCGTGAAGTTGCCTGCGCCGCAACCCAAATCGAGCAGTTTTCCCTGCGCCCGAACATGACATGCTGCCGCTCGGGAGACGACATCCAAAATCACCGCTGCATCCATCGCCGCCTGCTGTCCGGTCTCCAGTTTGGAAAATCGCTCGACATCCGCATCAAAGCGTTGCCGGATCTCTTCCACCGTGGATTTCTCATGCAGTTGGCGTGGCATATTCTCAGGTCCCGCAGATTAGTCTGGATCAACGATAAGGCACCCTCAACCTCTTTTAAATCCAGCACCAAATGTCCGCATAATGTTCATGTCAACATCTTTATCAGCCTCAAATTTTTTGTTTACAGTGGCTGGCCAGCGCCGAGACTTCTGGGCATTGGACACCCAATGGATGATAGCGAGCAATATCTTGCCGCGATAAAAGGCGATCTTCCGCACATGCCGGTAGAAGTGATTCGCGAGTGGCTGCTTCCGTACGCCCAACTGCTGGAATGGCCACCCGCAGTCGGGTTATCACACGCAGCCAACCGTTGGCACGGTATCCTAAGCCACCGACCACTGGAGTTCTGGCGCAAAGTTCGCTGGCGGCAGGAAACCGGAGTTCTGGAACTGGACGACCTTGACGACCAGTCTCGTTCCCATCTGCTTGGCATCCGGGATTCGCACGTGCTTGGCATCAATAACGCATACTCCGGCATCGAGGACGGTAAGCGGCGTATTGCCAGTATCCTCCATTACGTTTTGAAACACGGAAGCATTCCTTCGGCCATCTCCCTTTTAGCTGATGGCGCACGCCTGGACGTAATCGACGGTCACAATCGTCTGGTCGTTTACTTTCTGAACCGAAACCCCAAGTTCCGCAATGCTCTACCACCAGACGCAGCTCCTTTTGACCCAACAGTCCACAAATGGATCGGTTCTTTTTCCGCGTCGTAAATAACTGCGTTGAATCAGCCCGGCCCGCGTTGTGCGGTCGCCGGGTTTTCTGTATTGATTAAGCAGGCCTTTTCCGGTGAATCTAAGACATGAAGGTGAACAATACCGAGAGAGTCCCCCTTGAGCTATTGAGCGATGCCCAGGCAGAACTCGCCAATGGTTTGAACTCGTTGGGTGGCCGGAATAATGACGGACTTCGAGATGAATTTCCCTTTTACATGGTCGTTCATATCAATCGAGCAGCGGAAGGTTTTCTCTTTCTCAAAAAGGCGGACCGTATTGACGCCTCCAGGCTGTTGGTTCGTCCCGCTATTGAGGCCATGATCAAACTCTCGGCGGTCAACAAGGACGCCTCGCTGCTATATCGAATCGCCTATACCGAGCGGATTGACGACGGGAAATGGATTCGCCCGGCGCAGAAAGCAGCCGATTTCGATGCCGAAGACGAAAAGGCATGGCAACAGTTTACTCAAGCCTACGTTACCAAATTCCCGAACCACAAACTGGCCGAAACGAGATTGTCATTGTTCGACGCAGCCACAACGGCTGGCCTGGATGGATTTTACAACTCGCATTATCGCCTATATTGCAAGTTCACACACGCAGCCTTCACTGCCGTGACTGGTGTTCTGGACCACACTCATTATGAAGATAATGAAGCTGTGATGGCCTGTACGTTGTGCGGCTTAGAAACTATACGCGCTCTCGGAGGAGATGTCCCAAATCTCAAATCTCTCTTTGATCGATTGTCCGAAGCGTGCGGCGTAACTTGAGGTCGCGTGGCGTGCGCCGGGTTTCCTTTTGTTTCACGTGGAGCCTTTTTTGTTTACTTTTTCTAGTGTCGGGGACAGGGTCCGCAGCCTATGGACGAGGAACAAATCAAAAGGTGGTCGGCCATGCGTAACACTGATTGGGATAAGACAGAAATTAAAAGACTGGCCAGAGAGTCGGGAAAGCCAATGGAGGTCCGTTGCGCCGAAGCTTTCATAAAAGCAAAGTGAAACGTTCGAATCGGCACTTACTATCGGGACATGTATGGCAAGCTTCGCGAACTTGATTTCTGGGCTGAACGAATTCTTGGATTTGAAGCCAAAGACCAACACGGAACGATTCAATGGACAGTGTCAGTCCGCGTTCTGGGTTCCTGCAAAGGATTCCCAAAAAATGCTTCCCCTGTCACCTATTCCGTTTCGTCGCAAAGTTTAGGCATCGAACAGCCCGTATTCATGTGTTATGCCTGCGGAAATTTCGGCTCCCACGTCACTCAGCACATGCAAAAAAGAACAGCAGACTGGTTCTTGAAAAAGGTAAACGCTTCGTCTAGGCAGGTGGTGGGTTTCGATATTTTCCAGCGCGACGAGGACAAAGTCAAAAAGACGGTTAAATACACTCGTAAGACAGATCGTGAGCTGTACAAAGACGGGTTGGATAGCGCTGTGCAAGCAGCAATATTCTACTCAAACGAAGACAAACGAGCGCCACATTATCTCGACGTTCATAAGGGCTTTATCGCGCTGAACCTACCACTGCTCGTTTTTTCACTCCCTTTTTGGGACATTCCCATTGATACCGGCGATGCTGGAGAACCGGCGATCCAATGTGCCGGTTACCACGTCACCGTACATCCATCCGACCCTCCTCCTGCAAATCCAAGACCACCGGAACCACTTGCCTCGATCCTGTGCGATGTCGCCAATATCACATATCTAACGGAGCAACTGGACGGGCTAATATCAATGTTTGAAAGCGCATTGCGCAGCACGCTCAGTTCAGGAATTTGATACTTATTTCGGATGATTCTTTTCGTCGGAGTTGGTAATTAGCGCCGGGCCGAATACATAGCCCGTCGCTTCAGGTAGAGAAAAGCTCCCAGTTTGTAATTGTTAAGCCGCATCACCGTGGTAGGAATTGGGGTATGAATGGAGAACCTAAAGAGACCAGCACACAGCCCGACGAGGAAATGGAGAAAGCCAAAAAATGGGTGAAAGACTATGGCTCTGTAACTGTTGCAGCCATTGCCGTTTGTGTCGCGATTTATTCAGCATCCAATGCAAGACAATCTGCCGATGCGTCACTAATCTCTGCAAGCATGGCGAGGACCAACGCTGACTGGATAAGTTATCAGCGAAATCCACAACACGATGTCCTCGCTAAAGTCTTACGTCTCGGCGTCGTAATGCGTGATTATTCACGCGAAGACACGAATGGGTTCGCCTACGTTGATCTTGCCCTGATAAACAATGGCAACCAAACAGAAATCATCCGTCGCGTGACGCTTTACTATGCCGAAAGCGAAAAGGCCGATGACGGCCCATTCTCTCCCCGTATTCTCAATTCGCAGTTAACAAAGGGTGACAAGCAGGTTTTGCACTTGCTGCTTGATCGGTCTGCATTCAGCAATAAGGACTTCTGGCTGAAGTTGGGCGTCACGGCGATTGGTCCTGACGCGGAGGACATCGAAAGCAAATGGCTGGTTGCGAAGTTGAATCTTGCATCCGATGGCAATGGTGGAAGTCATTCAGAATATCCCACTAATGCAATTCGCGTGATCTCAAACGAACGATTGCCACATCAAAGACCAGCAGACTTGCCTTTCCTTTAACAGGGCCGCGTATTTCTGTCATCGCGCCCCGGCCCACGGCGCTGAGTTTTATCATCTAAGGGGATATGTGGCGCAAAGGCAGTGATGTCACCCGAACCCGTCCGGAAAATGAAAAACCCGCCATTGCTGGCCGGTCCTCTCGGATTGACAACCAACTCGGGCAGCCAACTCCAGACCTTGCGATCTGCGAGATTCATAAATCCAGCTATTGGGCGCATGGATAAGTATGTGAACAGGCTCAGCAGCTCCCCGGAGCTTTAGCTCATAGACCCGTCGGCCCTTGCCCTCACCACGAGGATTTAGCCTCAGTTTCTCGATCACCCTGGTGCCTGCCTTGCGCAGTTCCGGACGACGTTCTTTGTACTCCCACAACGCTGGCAGGCTGACGCAAAATTCATTGTAGGCAAGCAGAGCGGCCTTTCGATTCGTTGCCGGGCATTTTCGTGCTCAATCTCACATTTGCATTCAGTCGCCTCATCGTCCCCCGAACCCGCATTCATGCATTTTCTCCGGCACCAAATGTCCCCAAACTTTGCCCTTATTTCATCCCGTGTCGCGTGCGATATTTGGCCGCAAAAAGTCATGAGGCATGCTTACGAAAATCGTTCAGATTCCAGGAATGACTTGCCTATTTAACGACCTGCCCCGAAGACTTTCGGGGTTTAACTTTTTTAACCCATCTAACGATTTCTTCGAGTATGGCCCCAAAAATGTCCCTCCGCTGCCCGCATAATCATGAAATGAAGACTCAAAAAATGGATTTCCGCCTTATCCGATGTGACACTCCCTGTCATACCCCTGCGTTATCCTCCTCTCCAAAAAATCGAATATGAAAATCAATCCTCTCTCACTAATCCACGCCGAAAGCTATCGGGGCACCTCGTTCTTTGCCCCCAATCAAAAATCAAAAATCCCTAATGATTTTGCCACCTATGATTTTGCCTTCCCGGCCCAGTCCGTTGTCTTTCTCAGTTCGCTCTGTTTCCTTCTGTTTATTTTTTTGCCCCCATCTTTTTGCCTTCGAATTTCGGATTTCCTTCGGACTTCGAACCTCGCCCTTCGGACCTGCCTCGGTCACCCATAGTAACCGTTAGTAGCCCATAGTAACCCATAGACATCAAAAAAAAGGATTCCTTACTGTTCGCCAAACACGCAACACGCATCACGAACCGCCAATCACCAGTCACCAATTACTGATTACTAATTACTGGTTACCGATCCCGTCTTTGCTATTGGCAACGCGCGCAATCCTTTCGATACTTCACTCAGCAAACTATGGCTGATCCAAAAAAGCAGGTCTATGACGAGAGCAAGATCAAGACTCTCTCGTCGCTGGAACACATTCGCCTCCGCACCGGCATGTATATTGGCCGCATCGGCGATGGCTCCCACTACGACGACGGCTGTTACATTCTCCTCAAGGAAGTCATCGATAACGCCGTCGACGAATACATCATGGGCGCCGGCAAAGAGATCCAAATCGCCATCAATGATAAAGCCGTCACCGTCCGCGATTTTGGCCGTGGCATTCCCCTTGGGAAAGTTGTGGAGTGCGTCTCCCAAATCAATACGGGCGCGAAATACAATGACGACGTTTTCCAGTTCAGCGTCGGCTTGAATGGCGTCGGCACCAAAGCCGTCAATGCCCTCTCGAAAGATTTCCTCGTTCGCAGCCATCGCGAAGGCCAATTCGTCGAAGCCGCCTTCAAACAAGGCAAACTAAAGAACGAAAAAAAGGGCAAGAACACCGAACCCGATGGCACGCTGATCAAATTCGAGCCGGACCCCATCATTTTCAAGGAAGTCGAATTCCGTCCCGAGCACGTCGAGCGCCGCCTGCGACACTACAGCTATCTCAACAACGGCCTGAAACTCATCTACAACGGTAAAACCTTTCAATCCCGCAACGGCCTGCTCGACCTCGTCATGGAGGATCTCCAGGCCGACAACAGCGAGCCAATCTATCCGCCGTTGCACTACGCCGAGAAGACCCTCGAATTCTGTTTCACCCACAGCAACAGCCGTTTCAGCGAAAGCTTCTATTCCTTCGTCAACGGCCAATACACCAGTGACGGCGGCACGCACCTCAGCGCCTTCCGCGAGGGATTGCTGAAAGCCGTCAACGAGCACGCCAAGGAAAAATTCGAAGGCGATGACGTCCGCGAAAGCATGGTCGGCGCGATCTCTATCCGTCTCAAGGACCCCGTTTTCGAATCGCAGACCAAGAACAAACTTGGCAACACAGAAATTCGCACCGAACTCGTAAATCGCGTCCGCGAAGAATTACTCCACTTCTTCAATCGCAATAAAGAAATCGCCGAGAAAATCGTCGCGAAAGTTCAGGACACGCGCCAACTCCGCAAAGAATTGCAGGAGGTCAAGAAACTCGCCCGCGAACGCGCCAAAGCCATCACCATCCGCATCCCGCAACTAAAGGATTGCAAGGACCACTTCAACAAAGCCAAAGCCAAAGGCAAAGGCACGATGGTTTTCCTCACCGAAGGCCAATCGGCTGCCGGTTCAATCGTGAGTTGCCGCGACGTCAACAATCAGGCCATCTTTGTTCTCAAAGGCAAACCCCTCAACGTCTGGGATCTCAAACGCGACATCGTCTATAAAAACGACGAAATGTACAACCTCATGTGCAGCCTCGACATCGAAGACAACCTCGAAGGCTTGCGCTACGAAAAAGTCATCCTCGCGACCGACGCCGACGTGGACGGCCTCCACATCCGCAACTTGTTAATCACCTACTTCTTCCGCTTCTTCGATCAACTCGTTCACGACGGCCATCTTTACGTTCTCGAGACTCCGCTCTTCCGGGTCCGCAACAAAGAGCAGACCATCTACTGTTATTCCGAAGCTGAACGCGATCAGGCATCGACGAAACTCGGTAAGTCCAGCGAAATTACTCGCTTCAAAGGTCTCGGCGAAATCAACCCGACCGAATTCAAGCAATTCATCGGCAAAGAAATGCGTTTGAGCCAGGTCGAATACGCGCCCAAAATCGACGCAGCCGGAATCCTGACGTTCTACATGGGCAAGAACACGCCTGAGCGTAAGGATTACATTATGGAAAATCTCGTCGTGCCGGTCGAAGATTAGCATGACCGTCAACTGCCTCTCCACCACGTTCAGTCCCACCAAGAGATCAGTGTTTTACATCACGATTTGTCCTTAACGGGACGAATGGGCGGCGAGCTTTCGCCTATTTACCAACCTCGAAATGAACATTAACCCGGTCACACAAACGCAACTCCAGCCGAACACGTCGCCGTGCAGATTGTAAAACGTGGTCCCCCGTCCCTCGCCACTGGCGAGCAGTGGGACCTCCGCAGTCATGTAACCCGGGCCATAAATCGTCCCTCGCGCATCGTGGAAGATCTCGCGCAGACGTCCGAATTGATCCACCCAACAAGTAAGGCCATTATTCGCGCAGCGGACCAGCGGACGCCCATTCTCGACCGCGCGAAAAAGCGCCGCGGCGGCATGCTGCCATTGCGCCGCGCCTTCGCCGAACCAGCCGTTGTTCGTAAGATTGACCAAAAAATCGGTGTCCGACTCGACATACTCGCGGGCAAGATGCGGAAACGTATCCTCGTAACAAATCAGCACCGAAGTCTTTGCCCGCAATGTATCAAGTTCAAACGGAATCGCGCGTTCTCCCGGTGTGAAGCCGCCTTGAACCGGCGTGAACCATTTGAACAAAGGCAGGACATGCTCCAGTGGAATGTATTCACCGAATATGACCAACGCTCGCTTGCGATAGCCGCGCACAATTCGCCCCTCGGGACTGATCAAAAAACTGCTGTTATAATAGTCGATGTCTTCCGTCGACTTCGCACCGGGCCGGAACTCCTTGTCGTCCGCGCCGATGATCATCCATACGTGATGCTCGCGTGCGAGGCCAGTGACGGCTTCGTAAGTCTCTTTGTCCCAGCGCAACTTTTTGGGCACCGCGGCCTCCGGCCATAGCAACAAATCGATTTTGTTCGTCAGCGCCCGCTCTGAAAGTTGCAACAAATCTCGGAACCGTTCGTCGTCCATGCTTTCGTCCCAAATCAAACTCTGCGGGATGCTCGGCTGGACGAACGCCACTTGAAGGGTTCGCGCCGAGATCGGGCCATGCATGATCCGGTACGATCCTAGGGCGAACAGAATCGCAACTGTCAGCATGGGCAAAAAAATCTCCGCGAGCCAAACCGAGCGACCCGTCGGCGTTCGAAACATTTTCACCGCCGCGCACAAAATCGACAAAGAAGTCCATACCGCAAGAAACGAGACGCCATAAACTCCTGTGATCGAGGCAATCTGAATCAGCGGCGTTATCCGATAAAGCGAATCCCCCAACAGGTTCCACGGAAAGCCCCCAAAAATTCGCGCGATTACCATTTCCATTCCGACCCAGGCCGCCGCGCCGTAAAGTGACCACATTGCTCTGAAGAGCCAGCTTGTGGCGAAAACGCTAATGCCATGTGGCCCGGCGTCGGCAGTCGGTACTCCGTAACCATCAGTCTCCGCAGCCTGGACTTTAGGCTTCCCGACCTCCGGAGTGCTTTTGACGAAGGAGGTTGGACTTTGGACTTTGGACATGGCCCAAACCCACGTTGCCGGAAACAGCGCCATGAATGCGCTCAGCGCCAACCAACCCGCGGCCGGCCCGAGCGGAATTCCCTGCCAGCGATACGGGATGAGCAACAACCAGTAAAGGGAAGCGAGATAATGGGCCAGCCCCGCGACGTACCCGATCCGAAAGCTCTCCCAGCCACTTTTTCTCAGCGCCGCCGCCACCATCAGGCCCGGCGCAATCCAGGCGAAACCTGCAATGCCAATTTTGGGAAACGCAGCCGCGAGCAATAGGCCGGCGACAATTGCCAACGGAAAACGGTTTCGCCCGAGAATCGTAGCCTCAAAAAACTTCACCCGCCGCAGCTTGCCCCAAATGCCTCGAAACGCAAATAAAAGCTCGCTTGCCCCGGCGCGCCTTCCCGTATTTGTCCCGGGGCGACAATTCTGAGTCGCCCCGATTTCCAACTCCCGCAAAAGACGTAGTGTCTTTTACGTACAGTAAGTAGCAACAAATACAGATGAAAGCAGCCATGAACAAAAACTTTTCAACTCTCCTTATCCTCCTCGCCTGCGCGGCTCGCGCGCTGGCAGACTCAACTATTGGTTCAGTTTCGCTCGGTTTACAGTCCCCTGCGCCCGTTATGCCTGGCAGCAATGCCACCTACACTGTGACCGTTATCCGGGCCGGCAGCGGCAATGTCGACGTGTATCTGACCGCAACCAACTTACCTGCGGGCGTCAGCGCCACATTCGTGCCAAGCCTTGTACATCTTTCCGGCAGTCGATCAACCGGGACAGCGACCTTAACCCTCGCTACGACGGCTGGCGTAACTCCCAGTGCTTATAGTTTCACTGTTACTGGCCGCGATGGCGGCAGCTTCAACATCAAGACCGCCGCCGGCGTCCTTGTAGTCGGCTCGGGTGCCAATATCATTCAGAGCCAGCCTGCGACCCTTTCGCTGCAAAAGCTTTCGCAAGGCTCAACTCAGATAACCTGCACCGGCTCGCCCGGCTATTCTTATCAAATCCAGGCAACCACCGACCTGGCCAATCCCTTTTGGACCACCATCGGAACTGCCATCGCTGATCAAGCCGGTCATTGCGCCATTGTCGATCCGAACGCCGGTCTTTATTCTCAACGTTTCTATCGCACGCTGACGATTAACTGAAGCTCTCCCTCTCCCCAAGGGAGAGGGCTTGGTCAGGGGGAAGGGACCGTTCGTCAACCCGTTTCGCTCTTATTCCCTCCACGAGACGCCTTCTAAATCTTTGAACTGGCGGTCCCCCAGCCGGTCTGATAAGCAAACAGAGAGGAATTCCTATGCAACTTACGTACATGGTGCGCGGCGCGGACGGCAAGGAGTACGGCCCTGTATCGCTCGAGCAATTGAGCGGCTGGGTTCGAGAAAGCCGCCTGAATCCGGAACAAGAAGTCAAACGCAGTGACATGCAACATTGGGCGGCCGCTAATGCATTCGAGGAGCTAGCGCCGATGTTCGCCCAATCAGGCAGCCCACCGGCCCCAATCGGCAGAAGTCCGGCCGCAGCGCCACGGCCACAAACGGCCGCATCTGTTGCCCAAATGCGCTCCGGCGCTTCGTGGTTTTATTGGATTGCGGCACTGTCGCTGGTGAACTCCGTTGCGGCTTTCGCAGGCAGCTCATGGCGATTCATCATTGGGCTTGGCGTCACACAAATTATTGACGAATTCGGCGGCCAGCTCGGCGCGGCGGGTAAAGGCGTCTCGCTGGGTTTGGACTTGCTTGCCGCTGGCGTGCTGGTGCTCTTCGGAATCTTCGGCCATAAAGGCCATTTGTGGGCATTTATCGTGGGTATGGTTTTATTTGCGCTGGACGGAGGAATTTTCCTTCTGAAGCAGAAATGGTTAGACGTTGGCTTCCACGCGTTCATCTTGTTCTGTCTATTTCGCGGATTCATGGGATGCCGCGAATTGAAAGCGGCCACCCGTTCCTAGCCGGCAGTTCAGGCCGAAGGCCTGGCCCCATATGTAGGACGCTTTGCCTCGGCGTTCCCTGGCACTTAGAGTGCGCTAGCGATCAACCAATTTCCTTCCCAGCGATTTTCCGCCTACTTCCCTTCCAACCCGACCGCCACTTCATTAAGAAGCTTTTGATACAGATGCCGCCGCGTCTTGTACGGCTTGCGCTCGGATTGGAAAAACGGATCGTCATGTTCCTGGACCATGTAGGCGTCGCACTCTACAAGTGTTCGTCCCGGTTCGATTTCCTGATGGAACACTTTAACGCGCTCCCAAACTCCTCCGCTATACCAGTCGCCATAGACCATCCCATTCATGAAAGTGCCTTTCTTTTCGAACACCATCGCCCCTCCTTCCCGGCGCGGAGAAAATTCAAAATCATGCTTTTCGAACACGCTTCGAATCGCTGTTTCAACTTCCTCCGGCATTCGGTCCTTGACAATAATTGACGCGAGCCGATCCGAAGGAGTATCGGGCCTCGATTTGCAGCCGAACGAAATCAAAGCGAGCGACAGGGCGACAAGGAACCATCGTAAGGCGACGCGCGGATTACCAGTGTTGGACCGAATCATTTTCAGAGCATAGCCGACCGTGGAGTGGTGTAAATGGGCGCGTGACAAAATCCTTCACTGCCGCATAAATGCGGCGTTCCGTAGCCCCTGGAATGCCCCATTTATGCGGCAGAAACGCGGTGTTAGAAGAAATTTGGCCTGCGCCGTCACGTAACCCATGTAACCTATTTAACTTTTTTAACCCATTTAGCTTATTTAACCTTCGGCCGCCATGTCTCAACCGCTTAAAATCACTGCGCCCATTCGCCTCAAGGACTTCAATCCCGATTTCCATGATGGCTTGGAAAAAGAAGAGACTCGCGAGAAAACGCTCAAATTGACGCAGCGGATTGGCGAGTTGCAAGAACTGCTCCATGCCGATGCCGATCAATCCTTGCTCATCATCCTCCAGGGAATGGATACCAGCGGCAAAGATGGCGCCGCCAAACGCCTACTCGAATTCGTGAACCCTGCCGGCATCGAAACCGCCAACTTCAAAAGTCCCTCTTCAGAAGAACTCGCCCACGATTTCCTTTGGCGCGTTCACAAGCTCGTTCCGCGCAATGGCAATATCGGTATTTTCAACCGGTCGCACTACGAGGACGTCCTGATTGTTCGGGTGCTGAGGCTCCAACCAGCCCCGGTCTGGCGCAAGCGCTACGAGCAGATCAATGCCTTCGAGAAATATCTCGTCGCCAACAACGTCGTTGTGCTGAAATTTTTCCTGCACATCTGCCGGCAAGAACAAGGCGAGCGGCTCAAAGCCCGCATCCAGGATCCTCACAAGAATTGGAAATTTGAACTCGCCGACCTCAAGATGCGCGCTCAATGGGGACGATTCCAGAAAGCTTACGAAGACGCTCTCAGCCTTTGCAGCTCGCATGATGCGCCCTGGTACATTATCCCGGCGGACCGAAAATGGTATCGCGATTATGTTATTGCCAAAACGGTAGTGAAAACCCTTGAGGACATGAATCTCAAGTGGCCCAAGCCCAAAGAAGATTTATCGAAAATACGAATCGTCTAGGTGACTGCCTATAGTATCTGCCAAAAGCAATTTTCCACTTAAAACTGCGGGGCGAGCGTCCCTCAAAAGAATTGTTCGGTTCCTCGCTATTTTCAGTGGAATGGCAAGGAACGGAATAAAAAAAGATCACCGCGGATGGGTGGAGATGGGCGTGGATGGGCGTGGATCGGTGGACCGGGGACTTGCTCGTTTTGCCTGCGCAGTTCGTATCTTTCATAGTCGTGTATTCTTTGTTTTGGGACCGCCAGTTTAGATCTCGGTCCTTCTACCTTAAGGAAGGAAGTTCATTTTTTGCAGACGCTCGTGTTGCAAGTTAGGCCGGGACAGGGAGTTAGCCTCGATTTCGGAGTTCAATTTCGGACGAAAGGGCACCTGGGCCGGGAAGCTCGGCGACACCTGCGGCCAGTCAGCGCCGTCCCACGCGTATCCGCGCCTTTTGGGAACAGGCCACGCTTTCTTTGTGATTCACTGTTACCTATTTATACCAGATTCAATAGTCACGAATTTCACCCAGCTTAATCCAACTTAACCAAACATTTTGCATCCGGTTTCTCACCCTTGACTTGCCGGGCGGCGCATCTGTTAAATGGCGCGATTCAAAACTGCGACCGCTGATTCTTTTCAATACTGACTCAACCCGTATGTTCCCGCGAACGCACCACTGCATAATGTTATGAGAAAGACGCCCACAATTCTTATTTTCGCGATTTGTTCCGTATTCACCGCTCGCTGCGCAGAATCCGGATGGCAACCCGCGGCGGGTCCTCTCAAAACCCGTTGGGCCAAGGACGTTTCGCCCGCAAACGCCCTTCCCGAATATCCCCGGCCACAAATGGTCCGAAAGGATTGGCTGAACCTCAACGGCCTTTGGGAGCTGGCCATTACAAACCGGGATGTGGCCAAAGCCGACTCATTTCCGGAGCAAATTCTGGTGCCGTTCCCGGTTGAATCCGCTCTCTCCGGCATCCGGCAAATCCCCGGCGAAAATCAGCAAATTTGGTATCGAAGGAGCTTCGCCGTCCCAAAAAAATGGATTGGCCAGCGCATCCTGCTTCATTTTGGCGCAGTCGATTTTGAAGCCACGGTTTGGGTGAATGGCAAAAAAATCGGCGACCATCGCGGCGGATACGACGGATTCACTTTCGACGTCACCGACGCCATGACTCCCGGCCCAAACGAACTGATTGTTGCTGCCTGGGATCCGACCGACACGGGCACCCAGCCACGCGGCAAACAAGTCCGAAAACCGCACAGCATTTGGTACACGCCCACCAGCGGCATCTGGCAAACCGTTTGGCTCGAACCGGTCAGCGCCGCTCATATAAACGTCCTGAAAATTACGCCAGACGTGGACAAGAGCGCCGTCACCGTTCAACCCACTACCACCGCTACCCTCGGCGATTACAGCGTGGAAGTGATCATTCGCGACGGCGCGCAGCGAGTCTATCAGGCGACCATTACTCCCGGTGGACAGATGGCCCTCCCAGTCAAAGGCGCACGGCTCTGGTCTCCGGAAGATCCGCATCTATATCAACTCGAGGCCCGCTTGAAATTGGGCAGCACCACGATCGACAAGGTCGAAAGCTATTTCGGCATGCGCAAGATTTCGTTGGGCAAAGACGAAAGAGGCTTCACCCGCATGCTGCTGAACAACAAACCCTATTTCCAATTTGGCCCTCTTGACCAGGGTTTTTGGCCCGATGGGATTTACACCGCGCCCACCGACAACGCGCTCCGTTCCGACATTGAAATGACCAAGAAACTCGGTTTCAACATGGCCCGCAAGCACGTCAAAGTTGAGCCCGATCGGTGGTATTATTGGTGCGATAAACTTGGCTTGCTCGTCTGGCAGGACATGCCAAGCGGTGACAAATACATCGGCCCAAAAGGTAAAGATATAGAGCGTTCGCCCGAATCGGCGCAAGAATTTGGCAACGAGCTGCGCGCCTTGATCGAAGGCCGTGGCCAGCATCCCTGCATCGTTATGTGGGTGCCCTTCAATGAAGGCTGGGGCCAATGGGAGACCACAAACGTCGTCGAAAATATCCGCCAACTTGATCCGACTCGTCTCGTTGACGATGCCAGCGGCTGGACCGACCGCGGCGTTGGCGACGTGAACGACATGCACAAATATCCCGGTCCCGGCTCGCCCGAACCGGAACAGAAGCGAGCCGTGGTCCTCGGTGAATTCGGCGGGCTGGGCTTGCCCGTCCACGGCCATACCTGGCAATCGGAAAAGAACTGGGGCTATCGCAGCTACACCAATTCCGAGGCGCTCACGAGCGCTTACATCGATTTAACTACGAAATTGTTTCCGCTAATCGAGGAAAAAGGGCTCTCCGCTGCCGTTTACACTCAAACCACGGACGTCGAAATTGAAGTCAACGGCTTGATGACTTACGACCGGGAGGTTGTGAAAATGGATTTGAAGAAAGTGGCCGAAGCCAATCTCCGCCGGAACGGCAAGCAATTGAAGTGAATTCATCGGATTTACTCGAGAAAGCCATCTGCATTGCGATTGAGGCGCATCACGGCCAAAGGGATCGGACCGGTGCGCCTTACATATTGCATCCGATGCGGGTCATGGCTGCCGTGGAAACCGATCCCGAAAAAATGGTCGCAATTCTGCATGATGTCGTGGAAGACACCGATTGGACATTCGAAAAACTGGTTCAGGAAGGCTTTCCCGAAGAAATCATCGAAGCATTGAAATGCGTAACCAAAAGAGAAGGTGAAGATTACGAGGATTTTGTAAAGCGTTCGGCCACCAATGAAATCGCCCGGCGAGTCAAACTGGCTGATTTGGAGCACAATATGGATGCCCGCCGACTTTCGAACGTGACCGAAAAGGACATTGAACGGCTCAAGAAATACCTCCGCGCCTGGTGGTTTTTGAAGGGTCCTGGGTAAAAAGAAAGAGCCAAAACTTGCGTTTCGGCTCTTCGTTACCTAAGCGAATTTACCAGCGTTTGAGCTTTGCGTCTTACCAGCGGCCATGGTGATCGCCGCCACGGTAGCCACCGTGATACCCACCATGATAACCGCCGTGAGAATAACCCCCACCATAGTACCCGCGGCCGTAGCCGTAGTAATGGCCGTAAGACCGGTAATAGGGGTATCCGAACCCGAATGAGACTACCGGCGGACGAACCACCACGCTCGGCGGGCAATAATCAGGCGCATAAGAATATGCAGGCGCATAAACCGGTGCTGGCGCCGCAAATGCGATTCCCGGCAATGGTGGCAAGGGCAGGAATGGCAGGCCGAGATGAAGATGAATTCCGGCCTGTGAGACCGAAACGGCTCCCAGTAAAACTGCCGATAGTAGAAGTAGTTTTTTCATACAGTAATATAGACGACTTTACCTTCCTTTGATTCAAGCAGATACACTTTTTTTGAGATTTTTCTTTGAATAAATTCACAATCGCCCCGTCCCCAGGAGCTTCAAATGGGCCACTTTTACCAGGCTTTTCCTGGGGAATCGAAGTTCGAACCTCGACTCGACTACGCTGTCAATTCAATGATTTTTCGCAGGGGCGTCCTCGGACTGAATCCAATCGTCCGAGCCAATTTTTCCACTACTGGTTTTCGCCTTCGCATATCATCGAACCCCGGCTCATACGCCTGGCTGTAGGGCACATATTCAATCACCGATTTCGATCCCAAACATTCAATCACCAGCTTCGCCAGGCCTTGAATCGTGACCTCTTCCGTTCCACCAACGTTAAAAACCTGTCCTCGCGCTGCCTCACAGTTTTGCAGCCGCACCAAAGCTTCGACTGTGTCATGGACATAACAAAAACAACGCGATTGCAATCCGTCGCCATAAACCTTCAGCGGGCCCCCCTGGCGTGCGGCGCTGATAAATCGGGGCAGAACCATCCCATATTGGCCCGTTTGCCGCGGTCCGACCGTGTTGAACAAACGCGCAATAACGACAGGCAACGCTCGTTCTTTCGCGCAAGCCAATCCAAGAAATTCATCCATCAATTTCGAGCAGGCATAACTCCATCGCGCCTGGTGTGGCGGCCCAATGAGTAAATCGTCCTCTTCGCTGAAGGCCGCTTTTTGGCTCTTTCCGTAAACTTCCGATGTGGATGTGAGCAAAAGCGGTGTGCCATTGTTGGCTGCCTCTTCCAGCAAAACCTCAGTTTCGTGCAGGTTTGTCTGCAGCACGCGAATCGGCGTTTTTACTACCAGTTCAACCCCCACGGCCGCCGCCAGATGATAAATTGCTTCCGCGCGCTTCACCAATTCAGGCAAATCACTACACCCCGAAATGGTTGAATGAATAAATCGCAGGCCGGGATTACCCTTCACGCCCACGAGGTTTTCCAGTCTTCCGGTGGACAAATCATCGACAACGATCACTCGCTTGCCATCAGCCAGCAACCGCTCGACCAGATGGGAACCGATAAATCCGGCACCCCCGGTTACGATGATATGCGCACTGCCCGATGTCATCGAGCCAATGGCCTCTGACTTGAACCCTGAGTGCTCTCGGGGCCGACCTCTGTTCGTTGAGCTTTCTCCTCGGTATTTGCGACCACTTGATTCTCTGTTGTGCCCGCCACTTCCTCGATCCCGTTCGCGACAGCTTCCGCCAATTTCTGGCGATAGCCCGGCTCCGCGATCAACCGCGCCTCGCGCGGATTCGACAAATAACCGCCTTCAACCAAAATCGCCGGCCGCTGCTGGCCGCGCAATACTCCCGGAAACCTCGCTCGCCGCACTCCGCGATCGTGATTGCCGTTCACCCGTAAAAGCGCCCGATGAACGCTACAGGCCAATTGCAGATTTTCCGCATCGAAAGAGTTGTTTGGAAATGCGAGCGCGGAATTATCCTCAAACCCACGAGTCAAACTCGAAGGCATGCCGCTGGGGGTCAGGCAGTAGGTCTCCAGACCGGCCTGGTCTTCATTTGGCGCGGCAGAATTGAAATGAAGGCTGACGAACAAATCCGCCCTCCGCTGTTCGGCGAGAGCGACACGGTTCGACAGCGCGAGGTCGCTGTCATTCGCGCGGGTCAGATAAACCTGCCAACCTTTGGCCGAGAGCAGCGACGACAGCCGGCGAGCCCAATCCAGCGTAAATTCTTTTTCATAACGATTTCCGAGAACGCTCTTCGCGCCCGCATTTTCGCCGCCATGTCCGGGGTCAATGACGATGATCCGGTTCGTCCGCGCCGGAAAGAGAGTGCCAGTGCTCAGCAACGGTTGAACGGTTTTCTTGAGGTCCAGCGCATTGACGAATATCTGATTATCGATCATCTGCGGCGCAAACCCGAGCCGCAGTTCCACTCCGTTCCAATTCGCAATCTGGCTTCCACCTCGCAAGACCAACGCGCCGTTGCTCGTATTCAAGCCGTAGGCCGGCAGAGGAACTACCGCAAGCCGATTCGGCTCAGTCAGATTATTCGCCTTGCACCAGCGCGAAAGTGGAACCCAGGTCTCGTGAAATTCGACGATCGGAGCCGGCGTCTTTTGTGAAGGCAATGAAGGGGAAGGCGTCTGCGTGACTGTCGGATGGGGCGTCGTCGCCGGACTCGTCGGCGCGATAGAGGATTTTGTTTCCGCCTCCCAATTGAGTGCTCGACTGCTCGGACGATGTGAATTGCTCGCGCAACCAGAAATGATCAAAAGGGCAAACGCCGCAAAAACAGGGTGCAACGTATTGAAACGCTCCCGCCCATAACAGAATTCTCTCAAACCTGACTTTCCCCAATGGAACACTGGCTCATTGTGGGGAACAATTCCGTCAACTCAAGTGGTTTTCTGTTGGTTTGAAGATTAAAGGGTTCTGCGTTGTACTGTGCAAATGTGCCCGGCATTGCAAAGTTGGACCGTCCTTTCGAGCCGCTGACTATCGCTCGCTTTCATAAACCTGCTTCCTGCGTGCATCACAATCCCAAACGACCCAGCATCATTTACAGCATTGAAATTGAAAAAGGACTACCAATCCTCTAACCTTCAAGATTTGCTGGGGGCACCGGATACCCTATTCCGATCAAGACTTTCCGGATCCTTTGGATCCCCGGAATGACACGCGAATATTCTTAGCGGTCCAAAATCTATTTATTGCGCAAAAATAGTTAAATTTCAGCGGTTTTGAATTGGAATCCCTAAGGATACAAGTTGAGCCGTAGCCACTGCTTTCGGGCGGTCAATTGCGCCGCGCTGTTCATCTGCAGGCGCTCAATTGTCACGCTGCCAATCGACGTAAGTCCCGACACGGTTCCAGCTTGGTTATCAACGCGAAAATGCTTTTCCCACCGATCTCGTCGCGGATTGAATAGCGGGACAGTCTCTCCGGTTAGCGGATCGATCACATTCAGTCGGTCGCCCTTGAATAGGTTACACGAGCGGCAACTCAGAGCCAAATTGGTTTCATCCTGGTTGCCGCCACGACCGGGCGGAAGGATGTGTTCCACCTCGAATGGAAAATTGAATATGGCCTCAGGGGCGCGGCAATACTCGCATCGATGCCCAGCCCGTTCAGCGACCTGGGCATACCGGGAATTCATTTCTCCAAGTCAGCAAGCGCTGCAGCAGCTCGCTCCCCGGAAGCCAATACTTCGGCTTCAACCAGCGATTTCAACTCGGCCTGTTCAGTTGGCGAAAGCTCCTTCCCAGAATCACGTGCTAGCCTCCAGCGAGACATTAGATCCTCAAGTCGGCGTTGTTGTTCAGCCGTGAAAAACTGGTCTGGCCTGTGATTCTGAATAACAACCAGCGTTCCACTCTCCTCTGGAGATAATTGTGCGGTGAGGGCATCCAAAGCGGCACCGGCTGAATTGGCCACAGCCTGGCGCGAACCTGCGATCGCGCGATACATTGTGAGTCCTTTAGCTGACCTTTCGGGGAGAATTGCGACGTTTGTCATGGTATGCCTTCAGTAGAGTATATCCCAAACACAAAGAAATCGAAAGCTCTGCAGGGACTTCCGAATCACTGCTGCGGCGCGGGTATCCAAATCTTTTGGCCCAATTTCATCTTCTCCGCCACTAAACCCGGATTCGCTGCCATGATTTGATCCTTGGTCACTTTGATGTTCTGCTCTCGATACGCGGCTACGATCCCGGATAGCGTGTCGCCCGATTTAATCGTATATTCAAACCCCTTTTCCGCCTTTGGTGGCTTGTCTGCTTTTGCCATTTCCGTGGGCGGCTCGGACCGTTTCGTCTTCTGCGGCGGCTGAACGGCGAGCGTTGCGCCAAGGTCTTTGATCGTCGTTCGGATCTTTTCGTAATCTTCCAACCGTTTCCGGTCCACTTCTTTGACGGCATCGGCAACGTGTTTCAAATCTTCTTGCGCCGCGAAATTGCCGACTGGCTTCGAGGACTGCTCGCGCACGCTTTCGATTTCGCGCCGCAATTCGGTGAGCTGTTTGCGTTGGGCCTCCTGCCCTGCAATCAGGTCCTCGATTTTTCCACTCAATTGATTCAGCCGTTCCTCGGTCGCCGCGTCGTCGGCTTGAACTTTGGAGATTCCACAGAGAAGCAGCGCCGCCAATAGAAAAGAAATCCGTTTCATGATGCGACAATAGGAGTCTGCCGCGAGGAGTTCAAGCGCGAAGCGGTGCGATTTAGGCGGTCCGGCGCATATCGGGAGGGCCTAAAGCGGCATAGGGCTGCCGCACTCCAAAACCTCGCGGAAAAAGTGGCTTGTAGGAGAACGCGGCAGCCCTATGCCGATTTGATCTGAATCGCGCCGACTTTCTGCACCCGAGTGAAGCTATTTTATCGCAGCGAACTCGGTTTCAAACAGTTCCCTGGTCTTGCTTTGCGCTTCGGATAGAGGCAATTGGCCGCCGTCGAGCTTCTTCAGCAAGGCTTTTTGCGCGAGGTAATCCTTATTCACGACGCCGGCTTTGCTTTGGAGCATACGCCAGGCTTTACGCCGTTCGACTGCGAACAGGACCATTTGGCGGGAGACAGCGTAGAATTTAATTTTGCCGTTGATTTCGGCTTTGATGTAAACGCCAAAGTTAGGCACCCAGGAGCGATGACCCTGGGTGAACATGCGCCGATGAATAACGTCGTCCTGCGTAATCAATACCAGCATGTCATCGAAATGGATCATCTCACGTGCTTCTTCTTCCTTAATGGATTTGACGTGCTTGCGGAATCGACCTTCCGTCAGCGCCCAGTGCGCGACGGTGTAGTTATACTCTTCGCCAGTGCTCTTGAACTTCGTGCGCCACCAATCGCGATTCGTGCTCGGGTTGCCTTTCAGGTCGAAAGCCTCCTGCGAGGTCTCGCCATTCCGCGGGTTATAGACAAACTCGGGCATACCGCGCGAATCTCGGACCATTTTCGCCTGGTCGGCGGACATATTGTCGGAAACGCCGTGTTCGGGCTGGCAAGTCGTATAGGCCTGGAAGAAAGCCGTGCCCCGATATTCGAGACCGTCGAGCATGGCTTTGTAAAGCTTCGCCGCGTTAGCCATCGAGACCTGCGCGACAAAAGGTGAGCCGTGGCCGCTGGTAAAGGCCTCAGCGACGTTCTTTTTCTCGATGAGTTTCCCCTGAGAGGCGACGCCGAACTGGTTCATATCGTAGCCGCCGAGCATTGTTGAGGAATCTGAATTCTGTCCGCCAGTATTTGAGTAAACCTGAGTGTCGAGCATCAGCATCTTAACGTTTGGCCGATTCTGCAAAATGACCTTCGAAACATTTTGAAAACCGATGTCGCCCAACGCGCCGTCACCACCAATGACCCAAACTTTCGGCAACTCGCGGATTTCCTGATCGGTCATGAGCGCGTCATCAAGATGCGTGAGCAAGAAATAGCTCGCGTCCGTCATGACGCCTTCTTCGCGCTCCAGCAAGGCGTCGCTGATGCGTTCAGGCGCAACCGAGCGCCGGGCGTGATTGACGACTACAGATTCGCTCAGCAGCCAGCTAATGGTCGCCCCATCCTGGAACAACGAATTCATCCACGGATATGGGTGCGGGTTTGAGGGTGGCGTCGAGCCGTAAACGGTATTGCAGCCAGTGCTTGCGCCCATGAACATGACGCTCATGCCGTTGGCATGGCGGCCATCGACAGCCTGAAGGTCGCGATGGTTGAACGCGTCCTGTCGCAGCACCGCAACGACGCCCTTAATAATCTCTTCATCGGAAATGGGGCCGTGCTTCTCGATGCGTTTGGCCGTGTCTTCTTCATTTTCGCCGCCGAGACCCATAATGATGTGGGCGACGGTTTTGCGGAACAGATGATATTCAGCTTCGTTGCGCTGCTTGACCGCTTGCAGCTTCGCGACACCTTCTTTTTCCAGACGGTCGGCTTTCGCGCGCAGTCGGTCCGCTTTTTTGTGATAGAGCGGACGCATATACGCCTCAGTGACGGAGGCCGCCGCGCGCAAGATGCTCTTTTCGCCGCAGCCAGCGCACGCGCCGTCCCCGGACACAAGCGCTTCGTAATTGCGGCGGACCATCAAATGATTTCGGAGAGCAGCTTCGCGCGAATCCTGCGGCGCGGCATCGGTATAAAGGCCGAGATATTTTTGCGGGGTGTCTGGCAATAATCGCGAGAAAATCTGGGCGGTCGTGAGATCCGCGTTTAGTTCCTCGGTTTCCGTAGTCATGCGCAAAGCGTCGTGCTCACCACAGACCTGGACGCACTCGCCGCAACCTTTGCAGAGGTCGGAAACGAAAATGGAGAAGAGACCGCCTTGCCCCGGCGCTTTCTTTTCCACCGAGCGGAAAATTGCGGGAACGTTGTTATAGGCCAGCGGCAACAGATCAATAATTCCGGCGAATTGATTTCGAGTCTTGTCGTTGATGGTAGTAAGACTTTCGACTTCCTTGCGGACAAAGTCTTTGAACGGAGTTTTTTGCTTCGCTTCCACTGCGGCAACCATCGCCGTGCGAACGCGCTCTTCGACCCCCTTCAGTTCGGCGACGAGTTTTTGCCGTTCGGTTGCGTCCGTTACATAATAATGCGCGGCGGTTTTGAGAACCGTGCTGACATCCTGGGATGTGTTGGGCAAAGCAGTGTCCGGGCACGCTGTGATACACTCCATGCATTGGGTGCAGTTTTCAGCGATATAGACCGGCGTTTCCCGCCGCGCGACGTACTTCGATTGCGTCGCGCCTGTGCCAGCGCCCATAACACCTACAGATGCGAGAGCTCCGGCGGGTTGATGGTAAGCCAGTCCGCTGCGATATTCGGAGTCGAATTTTGCGAGCGTTTGAAACGCGTAGCGCGGAGTCTGCGCAGCCGGCGCAGAGATCGGTGTCGTACCGCAGCCCGTTCCACATCCGGCAGTCGGGATCATCGGTATTTCGCCGATAGGTCGCACGGGCGGATTTCTCATGCTCGACCGATCGGGAGCTTCGAGCTCGCCGTAATTAATTTCCTGCACGCGCGAGAATCCTTGTTCCATCACGAGCATGTTCGACGTCACAACCGCTTCGCCGAAGCGGCCGAACTTTTTCTCATACTGCTTCTTAACCGTCGCCAAAAATGTTTCATCCGAAATGCCGTTATGCTTCAGGAACGGCGAGACGCGAAAGAACGCGCCCAGGAATGAGTTGCCCTGCATGCGCAGTTGCAGGTCGCCGCGATCAGTCGCTTTGCGAGCAATATCGAACCCCGGCAATATATAGACGCGAATATTGTTGTCCCTGATGAACTTTCGATGATGCGCAGGGATTCGCTGCCACGCTGTTTCGACGGTGTCGCTCGATTCCCAGACGAGGCAGCCGCCTTTATTCAAACCTTCCAGCGGGTTGGTATGCGTGAAAGCTTTCGGGTCGCAGCAGAGTACGACATCGACGTGATTAAGCTCGCAATTCACGCGGATGCGTTCCGGCGCGACGACGAGATAGTAGTTGGTAGGCGCACCTTTTTTCTCCGAGCCGTACTTCGGATTGGCCGTAACCCAAATCTTTTCGATTTTTTGGCCATCTTCGTCGTATTTGGGATTTTGTTCGGAAATGAGGTTGCCGAAATCACCGATAATTGAGCCAAGATTCTTGCCTGTCGTAATCATTCCCCAACCACCGATGGAGTGGAATCGGACAGCGATGGCCTTTTCCGGCAGGAGTGAAGGTGTGTCCTTGGAAATGACCGAATAGGGATGGTCGATACCGAGTGTGAAATAGGTCGTACCGTCGGCTGCGCTTTTGCCGTCTTTGCGTTTGGTTTGGCCAATCGCAAATTCATACGCGCCGAGGATGTGTTCAGGGCGAAAGTCGCGCGAACCGATGCCGTACGAGCCGCGGAAAAGGCGTGGCGTTTTGTCCTGGCACAACGCGGGCAATTCTCCGCCATATTTCAAAGCTTCGTTCGCCTTGCCAAGGGCGACGCGGATATCGCGAGCCAGCGGATTATCGCCCGACATCCCTTCATCGGTTCGTTCGAGGATGATGACATTCTTCTTTCCGCGCAGGGCATTGATGATTGCAGCTTCGGGGAACGGCCGGATGACATTAACATGAATTGATCCGACTTTCGCATTGCGTTGTTCGCGCAAATAGTCGCAGGCGGCCTCGATATTTTCCGCTGCGCAACCCAGCGAGACAAAAACCGTGTCTGCATCTTCAGTCTTGTACTCCGAGACGAGGTGGTAATAGCGCCCGGTTAAATGGCCGAATTCTTCATACGCTTGCTCAAGGAATTTAAGGATCGGCTCGTTGAAATTATTTCGGCGAGCGACGACGCCGTTCATGTGATGCTCCTGATTCTGCACCGGTCCGAGCAAAATTGGATTTTTCAGGTCCATCATTTCCGGCACGCGACGGCGTTTTGGTCCGAACAGCTCCCGTTGAGCCGGAGTGGGGCAATCGATCATCTCATCCGGCGCTCCGAGAAATTCGCGCAACAGCTCGGCTTCCGGAGCCAGATAAGTTCGCTCCGAATGTGTGGTCAACATTCCGTCCTGAATGTTCATTCCCGGATTCAGCGCGAGCTCATTCACTTTGCGCATGATCATCGCGTGGTCGGCAGCTTGCTGGGCGTCCTTGCCGACCATCATCGTCCAACCGGTATCCAGCGCCGCGTAAAAATCGTCGTGACCGCAATGGACATTTAGCGCGTGTTTCGTCAGCGCGCGCGCACCGACTTCCAGAACCATCGTCGAGAGCTTGCCGGGAGCGTGGTAATACTGCTCCATCGCGTACACAATGCCTTGGCCGGAGGTGAAATTGACAGTTCGACGTCCCGCGACCGAGTAAGCGGTCGCGCCACCCTGAGCGGCGTGCTCGCCTTCGCATTCGACGGCAATCTTTTGCGCGCCAAAAACGTTCAGCTCTCCCTGAGCGAAAGATTGCTGATAGATTTCTCCCCCTTCCGTCGAGGGAGTAATCGGATAGAAGACGCCACCCTCCGTAATGCGCGTTTCAATGTATTGGGTGACGAGTTGGTTGCCGTTGCAAGTGACCCGAATTCCAGGATACTTCGGGAGGCGGCGAGCGGATTGACCTTTTGGGTGTGCCTCCGCCGGGGGCACCGTTGACGTCGAACTCATAATAACAAAAGAACCGTTAACTTGATGTTCCGCTAAAGGATTCCGACCAAATTCGCACTCAGCTTAACCTTTTTTGCGCCCGATACAAAGAAAAACGGTGTGAAAGTTTAGGGCGGGCGGATAGCAGAAATGGCGCGCGCAGGCTGAGCAGCTTCGTGACTAAAATCAAAACCCTCTCCGGCTCTTGCGAACCGGAGAGGCTGTAAGCTGCCGACGGTAAACGTGCCGTTCTTCCCGAAATGCTACTGAAGCGTCAGGCGATAAAACTGACCGCTGCCAGGCAGAACTGAGATTTGATTTTGCCCGTTCACAATGGTTGGTATCGTGCCAACGTTTGACCACGCTCCGTTTACCGAGGAACTCTGTTGCAACACGAACAGCGTCGAGACGGAGACCGGCCAGGTAATCAACACGTTCGAACCGCTCTTGCTCACCGCGAGTGTTGGCGGCGTGGTGTAAGCGAACCGGAAGTTGCTGATTTTCTGGATCGAATCGAGACCACCCGTCGCGCCTGTGAAACCAATCAAAGCCGCGGAACCGCCCGCCGCGCCAGGAATGTCGCCGACCTTCAGAGTCGTTCGATAAGTAGAATTACTCACCGTGTCGACCAACTGAACGGCCAGCGCGCCCTGATTGTAAAACAGCCGAACATTGATCGGATTGCCACTCGCCAGGCTAACTGGCGAAGTGGACACATACGGCGGCGCGGCAATTGGAGTCGTAGGCGTCATCCCGTTGGTTGCGAATTGAATTCCAACTCCGCCGCTGGAGGGCGGATAGATGTTCATTTCAAAAGCAGCGCTATTTTCAATGCCTCCGAATCCAAGTTGACCACCGCCTCCCCCAAGCGCGTTCAAGCCCGCAGCGGAATTTTGAATAGCGAACGTCGCCCCGTCAGCGAGTGGAGCGTCACCGTTTGCTTCCTGGTAGGTGAAAAAGGCGACGAATCCGCCAATGTATTGCGGCGTATCAAAGAATGCGCTGGAGGCTTCGCCGCCTGCGCCATCGGTAAGAGTGAGGATGTCGCCGCTGAAACCGCCGCCTGGAACACTGGCGCCGTTGTAGGTCCAACCGTTGCCATTGCCGCTGAAGTTGATTACCGGCGGAGCGGAGGTAAGTCCGACGAGCGTCGCGACGACGCTGTTGGCCAGCCCCGGAGTATTGGTAATTGTCACACTATAAGTATTCGTACCGGCCAGGGCCGTGACAGTGAAGCTGCTGGTCGTCGCGCCGGCAATCGCCGTGGCGCCATTCCTGAACCATTGATAGTGGAACGGTTCCGTCCCCGTAACCGAAACGGAGTAAGTGACAGAAACGCCGACGGGAACTTGTTGGAACGGAATGAGGTCTCGCGTGACCTGCGGAGGCCCACTCAGCACATTGAGCCGGGTCAAACCGCTGGTGGCGACACCTTGGACATTGCTTGCGACAATGAAATAAAAGAGCTGATCCTGGCTCAGTGACACATTTGTAAGTGTCAGGGCAACGTTGGTTTGGCCCACGAGGAGATTGGTCGTGCCGAGATCAGTGCTGTACCATTGCAGGAAAAGTGGAGGGGTCCCTGAAACGCTGGCGGTGATGCCGCCCGTGGAATTTTCGTCGAGGTAAAACGCGTTGGTCGGCAGGAATGCCGAGGGCGGCGCTCCTACGCTGTTGTAAAGCGCCTGAATTTGTGAGGCAGCCAACGCGTTGGTGAAGATTGCGACATGGGCGATGTTGCCAGGGAAGTTGCGATTGTTGTAATCCGGAGCGCCACCGATCATCAGATAAGAGGTAAGATTGGCGAGGGGTGAACCCGGGGCTTGCGCAACGAGGGCCCCGTCAATGTACAAATGGGAAGCACTTGCGACCGGATCGAATACTCCAGCCCACAGGTGCCAAAGGTTGTCAGCAAAACCAATCGTGCTGGTAACGTCACCATTCGGGTTTGCCGCAAAATGCGCCAAGCCACTTGGGTCGACATCGAAACGGTAGGAAGCGTCGCCTCGACCAAGAACGGTCTGGAACCAGCTAGGATTATTAGGTCCGGGGACCTGAACCCAGGCGAGAACTGAGAGAGCCTGATTGAAATTCAGCGCAGCTTGATTGTAAGGAGCGCACATGACACCCGGGCCATTTTGACTCGCGGATTGAGTTCCAAATGGCGTGAACTGGCAAGCCAGGCTGCTTGCGCCAAAGGCCGCATTAGTAGGTCCAGGCACGCCAGGGATGGTGCCAGACTGGTAGTAGCCGTTTATCGAGGAGCCGAGAGAACCGTAGTTCGTTGCGACCGGAAGCGGCACAAGGTAAGGCCCGCCTTTTGGAGTTGGCACTTCATCGAAGCGGTAATAGAGAATTGGGTTTTTCTGCTGGACTAATGTGGAATAGGCAGTCACCGGAGTTGGATTCGTTCCGGCCTGGTAATGGGCGAGAACCGTACCACCATCCAGCGCGTTGGTGTAGTACGCCACTTCGTCGATTGCACCGGTGAAGATAAAGCCGGCGTTGTCGCTGCGGTCGCCGATTGAGAAGCCACCGCTATTGCCGTCGCAAGGCACATAAGCGGGCAGCACAACAGGTCCCGCTGCCAGAGCACCGTTGAGATAAGCATAGATATTAGTAACAGTCACCGCATTGCTCACAACGACCGCCAAGTGATACCATTTTTCGCTTTGAATACTCCCGGGTGCGCCGATATCGAGGCTAAGCGAAGCAGCGGTGCCGTTGGTCGCGTACGCTCTGAAGGTGTATTGTCCGATGTTATTAATATCCATGTAAATGAGCCAACCGGTCCGCGGTGAATTGGCGCCGACATCGCTCAATGGGCAGGTGGTACCCCACAGGGTCCCGTCGTCATGGGCGAGGAGCCACGCTTCGATGGTGAAGGAGGGCGCGTTGGCGAGGTCCGCTGTGTAAGAGGACTGGACTCGGGTCGTAAATCCGTTGAATGAGTCAGCCGTGTCGCTCGTGCTGGCAAGCGCTCCGGGATATCCGAAGACAGTGTCACCACTGAACGGGGCGTCCTGGCTGGACCCGAGAGTGCCCAGATTGGCGGCTTGAACAGGACTAACCGGGTCCGGGGGTTGATTGGTTTCATTTAACGGCCAATAGGCGACTGGGTGGAGCGCCATCACGGAATTGGAGTAGTCGGCTCTGGCCGGCAGCCCGGCGAATATCGCCATGGCGCCAGCAGTAACCAGGATCAGGTCTTTACGCATAAGTTTCATAGTGGATTTTTCATGGTTTCATTTGCTCTGTGGTAAGCCGGAAAATATTGGAAGCCTGTAAAGTTCAGCAGGTTCCGCTCAAAAATGAATCTCACGATGTCGTACAATTTGTGCGCTTACGCGACGACCCATCGCATTTCTCAACAAGCTGGGGTTCCCTGCTAATTGCAGGCAGGCGAGAAAGTCGTACAATATATTGCACAAGGTTCCAATCTGCGCAATAAAAAAATCACAGCTAAAGAAGTTTGACGATAAATAATTGCCATCTGGCAGGAATCGCGAAGAAGCGGTTGCTCCAGGCGTGGACGACAGGCGAGTCTAAGCGACTCGCAGCCAGCGGGCAAGAATTTTAATTTTGGATAAAGTTGATTACCGCTCGCAATCCGCGTTGAAGCGGTACACTTTTAATTCTGTTATGGCGAGCATCCGCACCCGGAGCAGACTTGCCGAGCGAATACATGTTGAAGGGACGACAACTGGCGTTAAGCGACGCCACCGAATGGCTGGGCGATTGGCATCCACTCGCCGAGCAACTTGGCTCCGCGGATGGCCTGGTGGAACTTGGCTCCATTTCCTCATTGCTTCAGTTGCCGCCCGTGCATAACGTGGCTTCACTGCGAAAATTTCTCCGTCAATACCAACTTTCCATTCTGCTGCCGCTCGAATGGCCGGCAATTGAAGCGGCTCACGGCCACGCCAGCCGCAATGAGGTCCGTGAGCTGATTGCGCTGGATCAAGAGTTGGCTGCCGAGCCTGTGCTGCAAAATTTCGCCGCGCCAAGCCGGCGGGTCGGCCAGGCGCAATTGCAAAAGCTTCGGCCATTGCGGGATCAGCGTTTGGTTCAACGTTATCTTTTCGCGGTTGAAAACGGGGAAGCTCATGGCTGGCATACCCTGGTCTACGGACTGACTCTCGCAATCTACTCACTGCCGCTGCGGCAGGGGTTGCTTGGTTATGCGCATCAAACCATTCGCGGGTTCATTTATTCCTCCGCCCGAATGCTCGGCCTTTCCGAGCGCGCCTGCCGGGGGCTTTTCGACGACTTATGCGCTGATTTGCCGCTGGCAATTGAAGCGCAATTCAACGAGAGAGCGGAAGTTTAGTCATTGAAGGCAAGATAGATCGCTTTCAAATATTCAGCTTCCGCAAACGTCGCTGGATGGTCGCGCCCGTGGCGGGTGGTTTCCAATTCCCGGAATTTTCGTTTTGATGTTTGTGCCGCTTTGCGAGCCGCTTCGAAGAATTCTTCGGCGGTGACGTGAGCGGAACAGGAACAAGCCAGCAGAATTCCATTCGGCGCAAGGTGCCGAATTCCGAGCGAGGCAAGCCGGGTATACGCCGAGATAGCGCGTGTCCTCTCGGCTTCGCGTTTCGCCAATGAAGGCGGATCGAGAACGACTAACCCAAATTTGAGTTTTGTATTTCCGCCCAGCCAATCGAAGGCATCGGCTTGAATCACTTCGTGGTGACAGTCGCCGATGTTGCCGCGGGACCGATTCAGCGTGAAATTTCTTTTTGATCCCGAGAGTGCGTGAGAGCTGATGTCCAAATCGGTCACGGAGATGGCTCCGCCGTCGGCCGCATAAATGGAAAAACCGCCAGTGAAGCTGAATGCATTCAAGACCGTTCGGTTCGGGGCGAGGCTTCGAATTTTTCTTCGGTTATCTCTCTGATCGAGAAAGAAACCGGTCTTCTGTCCTTTCAACACGTCGGCTTCAAACCGCAGGCCACTTTCCAGAAATATGACCGGGCCGCGGAGTTGCGGTCCGTCGAGAATTTCGCCGTCCGCCTTTGCGAATTGACCTCCGGCTATGGTCTGGATATTCCGACTGAGTCGCAGAACGATTCTTCCTGGACGCAGGGATTTTCGAACCAGATCGACCACTTCCGCCACGCGCGGAAGCCATGCCGCAGTGTAGAGCTTCAATACCAAGGTCGCATCATAACGATCCAAAACCAATCCGGGCCAACCATCACTTTCCCCATTCACCCAGCGAAAAGCAGTGGTTTGGAGGTCGAACAGGCCATGCCTCCGGGCCAAAGCTTGTTCAAGGCGAGTGGCCCACCATTCGCGGCCAATCGTCAGTGGTTTGCCGACGTGGAGCATCCGGACGCGAATCGGTGAGCTGGGCTCGTAAAGGCCGACGCCAAGAAAGCGGTCGCGGCGATCATAAATGACTGCCAGTTCGCCGATTTGGCCTTCGCGATTTTGCTCACGGATGCTGTCAGCAAAAAGCCAAGGATGACCGGAGCGCAGAATCGATTCCGCGCTTGCGGTGATGCGCAAGCGAAGGCGAGCAACCGCGTTCACTTGGGCGGTTCTTCGCCGTTCAAGCCGAGCTTTTTCTCGAGTTCGCTGACGCGCCGCAGCAAATCGGGCAGGTGTTGCATCGCGATCATTTGCCGTTTGGCCTGGCGATCGGGCTGGGCCGGAGTCCAAATCCATTTTTGGCCATCGGGAATATCATGCATAACCCCGGATTGCGCGGCGACCTGCACGCGATTGCCGATTTTGAGATGGCCGGCGAGGCCGACCTGCCCGCCGAGGACAACATAATTGCCCAGTTTCGTGCTGCCAGCAATGCCGGCCTGAGAAACGACCAGGCAATTTTCGCCGAAGGTCACGTTATGGCCGACTTGAACGAGGTTATCAATTTTCGTGCCTTTGCCGATGATCGTTGGCCCGAGCGCTCCGCGGTCAATCGTAACATTTGCGCCGATTTCAACATCATCACGAAGGATGACGTTGCCGATCTGAGGAACCTTGCGATGGGCGCTGCCATCGAGAACATAGCCGAAACCGTCCGCGCCGATCACCGAGCCAGAATGAACGCGGACTCGATGCCCGATTTCTGCGCCAGGATAAATCGTGACATTTGGAAAAAGGATTACGTCGTCGCCCAGTTGGCAATTTGCTCCGACATAATTGCCACCTTGCAATACCGAGCGGGCGCCAATTCGAACTTTTTCGCCGAGCATGCAATAGGGTCCAATATGCGCGGAGCTCTCCACTTGAGCCGAAGCAGGCAAAATGGCCGTGGGATGAACGCCTGGCGCGAACGCCGGCTCCGGGAAGAAAATGGGTAGTACTCGAGCGAAGGCTATCCGAGCGCTTGGAACGCGAATCAGGGTCTTTTTGGTTGAGGTGAAGGAGCCTTCGACGATAACCGCCGAAGCAGCACTTTGCTCCGCCCGGGCGAAGTAATTCTCATTCTCGGCGAAAGTCAGATCGCCGGGTTGAGCGCGGTCCGCAGGAGCGAAACCTTTAAGCTCTGTGGCGGGGTCTCCGACGACTTCGCCGCCGATCATTTTGGCGATTTCAGCAGCGCTGAAGGGCATAAGCAAGTTGACTTGGCCAACTTGGGCCACTATAAAGGCCGCGTGACCTAATTCAACCCCAACTTTGAATATGGCCAAAATATTGCGAGTCGGAATGATTGGCTACGGGTTCATGGGAAAGGCCCATTCGAACGCGTGGCGGCAGGTTCCTCATTTTTTCCCTCTCAAAGCGAAAATTGAAATGCACACCATTTGCGGACGCGACCGCGCTCGCGTCGAGTCCGCCCGTGGCCAGCTCGGTTGGCAACTCGCAGCGACTGATTGGGAGGAAGTGATCGAATCCCCTTTGATCGACGTCGTGGATATTTGCACTTCCAACGTTTCACACACCGAAATTGCTCTCGCGGCGGCTCGCGCCGGCAAACATATCATGTGTGAAAAGCCGCTCGCTCTCAACGTGGCGGATGCCGAAAAGATGGTCGCCGCGGTTCGCAAATCAAAAGTGCGAAATCTCGTCGTATTCAATTATCGCCGCGTTCCCGCCATTGCTTTCGCCAAACAACTCATCGATTCCGGCCAGCTTGGCCAAATTCGCCATTTTCGAGGAACCTATTTGCAGGACTGGATTTCGGACCCAAAGTTTCCGATGAATTGGCGGTTGCGCAAGGAAGTAGCCGGGTCGGGCTCGCACGGAGATCTCAACGCGCATCTGATCGACACTGCTCGTTTTCTCGTAGGTGACATAAGTGAAACCGTTGGTTTCCAGGAAACGTTTATCAAGGAACGTCCGCGCGAAGCTCAGGCCATCGGTTTGGAGGCTTCTGCCGGTAAAGGCGTCGAAAAAGTTACCGTCGATGACGCGACTGCATTTCTAGCGAAATTTGCTCCAGGCAAAAACGTCTCTGAAGGCGCCTACGGAACGTTTGAGGCGACGCGACTTGCGCCCGGGCACAAGAATTATAATCGCTGGGAAATCAATGGCACCGAGGGAAGCATCGGATTTTGTTTCGAACGCATGAACGAATTGGAGTATTGCAATCGCAACGACCCGCCTGACAAACCCGGCTTCAAAACCATCCTTTGCACGCAATCCTCCCATCCCTATTTCGGAGCATGGTGGCCGCCCGGTCACGTGATCGGATACGAGCACACTTTTATTCATACCGTGTATGATTTCGTCAATGCAGTCGCGACGGACTCAGACGTCCATGCAGATTTCGTCGACGGCGCAAAATGCGTAGCAGTTCTGGAGTCTGTCGTGGCTTCAAAGAAATCAAAAAGCTGGACCAAAGTGGCTGGCATTAAGTAGCTCAGGCTTCTTTGTTCCATGTAACCTCATGTAACCGTGTAACTTATTTAGCTTTACCCCCCATGCGCAAAATCAAAGCAGGTATTATCGGCACCGGATTCATCGGCCCCGCCCACGTCGAAGCAGCTCGCCGACTGGGATTTGTTGAGATGCTTGGTCTATGCGAGGCCAACCCTGAACTCGCCAAATCAAAGGCCGACAAACTCAACATCCCGAGGTCTTACGGCACGGTTAAGGAATTCCTCGCCGACAAAGATATCGAAGTCGTCCACAACTGCACCCCCAATCACCTGCACTTTGAAATCAGCAAACAAATCCTCGCCGCAGGCAAGCATGTCATTTCCGAAAAGCCTTTGGCGATGACCACGGCCGAATCCAAAGAATTGGTGAAGCTTGCCGCCAAAGCCGGGGTCGTTAACGCCATTGATTTTAATTATCGCTATTATCCGCTGGTCCAGGAAGCGAAGTCCATGGTGGAGAGTGGAAAGCTGGGGGACATCTTCCACGCAAACGGTTCTTATACGCAAGATTGGCTCTATCTCGCGACCGACTGGAATTGGCGGCTCGTGCCGCAGTTCAGCGGCAAGTCGCGCGCGGTTGCGGACGTCGGCTCGCATTGGTGCGATTGCATTCAATTCATCTCCGGCCGCAAAATCACGAAGGTGTTTGCGGATTTGCGCACGATTCACAAGACGCGCATGAAGCCGAAGAAAGAAGTCGAGACTTACTCCGGCAAGATGCTCCAACCCTCCGATTACGAGCCGGTGAATATAAACACCGAAGACTATGCTAACGTGCTCTTCGAATTCGACAATGGAAGTGGTGGCTCTTTCACCGTTTCACAATGCTTCGCCGGTCGCAAAAATCGGCTGTTCTATGAATTGTCAGGCTCGAAATGTTCCGTGGTCTGGGACCAGGAACGTCCGAACGAAATGTGGATCGGCTATCGCGAAAAACCGAACGAGCTGCTCATGAAAGACCCCTCTCTTCTGAGCGCGCGCGCCCGCGCTTATGCGCATTATCCCGGCGGCCATCCCGAGGCATATCCCGATGGTTTGAAGAACTTTCTATTGCGCGTTTATTCGTACATCGGCGGAGCCAGCAAAGAAATTGACTTCAGCACCTTCCAGGATGGTCACAATGAGTTGGCAATCTGCGATGCCGTGTTGGCCAGCGCCAAATCGAAGAAATGGCAGAAGGTGAGCTATTGACGAAGAGTAGCCGCGCACGATCTGGAAGCAGAATCCCGAAGGAGTCTTACGAAATCAAAATGGTTGACCCTCCGTGTCCTCGCGGCTTCACCTCACACCGAAACTCCGGCAAAAATTTCCGGACACCAAATGTCCCCAAACTTTGCCAGTGAATTCTTGAAGAGCCCGGAGTAGTGTCTGCGTGGCGAAGATTGATCTACGATATGGAAAGCACGGTGCTTATCCTCCGGAACCGTTCAGGTTTCTCAAAGACCTCAAGAGTTGCGGGGTGGGCGTCCCCGCGAGCCGCTCGGGCGAACTCACTTTGTGGGAGTCTGCCATCCTCGGCCATTTGTCACTTTCACCCTTTCGATCCTTTGCCGTCTTTTGGCAACAGATTTTGCCCAAGGCTTACACACGTTTCCTGGCCACGCAAATTGCAGATTCGTACCGGAGCAAATAGCAGGTTGAAGATTGAAGGTTGCGAAGGACGAAGCCCAAAAATGCCGAGGGACGCAGAGAACCGGGAGAGGCAAAACCGTTGATGGCCAGATCATAAAGGATAGCGCCATTCACCAGTCTGCTATGCAAGTTTTGTGGGAGGCGCGACCAAAGAGCGATGAACAGAATCGTTTGCTGCAAAAGAACGCAAGGGAGACAGATTACGGCAAAAAGATGGATGGCAAAAAGATAGGAATAAGGGGAAGGAGTTCATGGTCTCATGCCGCGCTGTTCCGCGTATCTGATTCTGCTGACACCAGCTTGAAGGATTTCGTCATTTAACGTGGAGGTTGTTCGCATATCTGTTGTGTCTGTCTCCACGGATGAATCACTGCACGATGGGGTGAAATGGCGTAAGGGCAAAGTTGGGGACAATTGGCGCCGGAAAGAAAAATTCAGGGGCTGGGTACTTTTATAAACTCAGTTTCCTGAGGAGATTATTCGCCCGAGTGAAAAATTTGATTTTTCGTTTCGTCAGGCAGATTCAGTTTTTGAAGCCATGCTTCGGCGGAGCCGCGGTCGGATTGCAGCCATTGTTGTGCAACGGACGTGATGTAATTGAGGCGGGTAGAGGGGTCTTTGACTTCCTCGATCCACGAGGTAGCTCGCTCGGGCGCGGTGCTGGCGAGAACGCCGATATAACTTCCGACCGCAGCATCGCGTGGAGAACCGGCGGGCAGGCTGTTAAGCCACTTTTCCGCGCCGGCGGAATCTTGCATCGCCCAGGTCGCGATGACGGCCTGAAAAGCGTTCCCGCGTAAATCGGTGTCGCCAAAGCTGGCCGCCCAGGCGGCGGCTTCTTGCGGTTCGTTGCCAGCCCAGGTGCGAACCACAGTTAACGCAGATTCGGCCTGCTCGGGTCCCGCTGGCAGGCTGGCAACCAGACTAGCAGCGTCGCGCGGCGAGGATTCCGCCAGTCCGCACGAGATGGATGCCAAAGCGCGGTTCCGGCTCTCGTTTGAACCAAGACTGTTAGCCCATTTGAGTGCAGCCTCTGAATCGTTCTGCGCCCACTGGCTGAGCGTTTCGCTAAACAGCATTTTCTGACTTTCGCTGGCGGGCAGATTCAAAGCGTAAGCTGCAGCGCCCTGCGGATCGCTGTTTACCCAGCCGTCTCTCAAATTATTCAAAGCGGCAAGCCGAGTTTCATTTTCAGGCAGGCTTTGCGCCCAAGCCAGGGCTGCGGAAAGATCTGTATTGCCCCAGACTGCGGCCACCTGACTCAGCAACTGATTTCGCATCGAGCTGGCGGGCAATGATTGCGCGTACGCGGCAGCGGCTTTCGGATCGGTATTCGCCAATTGAGAATAGACGGTTTGCAACGCTTCCCTGCGACCGGTGCCATCGGGTAATTGGTCAACCCATTGTTTGGCGGCATCCAAATCCACTGAGGCCCATTGAGCTGCAACAGATGACACCAGTTGATCGCGCTGCCGGCCCGGCGGGAATTCGAGGGCAGTTTTGGCGGCAGCCTCGGGATCTCGCTGGGCCATCTGTGTGAGCGCGGCGTTAAATACTTGATTGCGTCCCTCGCCGGGGGGCAAACGTTGAGCCCACGCGAGGGCTTCGTCTGGATTCTCATTGGCGAGTTGTTGTGCGATGTAAGGCATCATGCCAAGCCGAAAGCGGCTGCCCGGCAGCGTTTCCAAATAAGTCATCACGGCTTTCGGATCAGTTTGCGCCCATTGTGCGGCAATCGAATACATTGCCCGGTCTTTCTCGCCGGTGTCGGGCAATTGCTCGACCCACGCCAATGCAGCAGGTGTGTCTTTGTTCGCCCAGACCGATATCACCTGATAAAGCATATTTTTCCGGTTCCAATTCCCGTCGGATGACATCAGAAACTCAGCCGCTGCTTTAGGATCAGAATCCGCCCAACCGGTGACGATAGCGTTCAAAGCCTGATGTTTTTCCGATGATTCAGGAATTGTCTTGCTCCATTGGATAGCGCCCAGAGGGTCATTCCAGGCCCAGGTCGAAGCAACGATTTGCAAAGCCTGCTGCCGAAAGCCGCCTCGGGGAAGCGAAATGGCTTTTGCGGCGGCGCCCTGAGGATCAAGTTGAGCCCAGCTTTCGAAAATTGTTTGAGCGGCGTCACGAAAGCGATCGAGAGAGGAACCGGAGCTTTCCAGCAAAGCCATGGCGGCGAGGGGATCTTTTTGCACTGATACCAGCGCTTCGATGGCTTGAACGCGCAACGTGCCGGGTGGCAATTGATTTACCCATTTGGCGGCGCTCGCCGAGTCGTTTTCCGCCCATGCCCTGAGAACAGCCAAAGTGGCTTCCTGCCGCTCCTGGGGAATCGAGATTTTGTTCGCATAGTCCATGGCCGCAACCGGTTCAGTTTGAGCCCAGCGCTCGAGGAGGCTGTTCCGCAAAGAGGTTCGGAAACCAATCGGAGCTGTTTTTTCGGCGAGTTCAAGGACATGCGGCACATCGGCCAGATTCACTGACGCAACCAGGTCGTTGATGGCCTTAAACCTTTCTCGCAGAACGCGCGTCATGATTTCGGCAAGCGAGGCTTCGACTTGTTCCAAGGAGCGGAGTTTCGGCGGCTCAGCTTTCTCAGGTTTGGACGGTGTTTTTTCGCGCTTAAGAAGGAGCGAATGGTTAGTAGCGTTTTCGACAATGCTTTGCGCTTGCCTGGAGCCGCGGCTGTTCGCTTTCGAGGCCAGGCGCCGGCCCGAGTATACTCCACACCCGAAGACAATTATCGTGAACAGCGTCGCAGAAAGAATGATTCGCTTCCGTGGCATGGACGCGTGCGAGCATACCACCTCTCCGCCAGAGGCAAAAGAAATAAGAGAGCTGGTCGAGAAAATTTCCCCGAGCGAAGCGGGCGCATCAGACCGTTAAAGCCGCGGGTACCGCCCTGAGATTCTTGTCAGGAAAGACCGGGTTGGACGGGTGGAAGCTGAACTTTGCGAATCTTGCGGACGATTGTCCGACCCAGGAAGAACAGAACGACGGCTATGAAACCGACCGCGAGTAGCGGTGCCATCAGGGCAAGTATGGATGTGAACAGCGCTCCGCCTAATTCAATGGTCGCAAGGAACGGATTGCCCAACCCGCCGGTTGTTGCCGTCGATGCGCCGCGGGCGAGAACCGTTGTCCCCTGGACGAGTCCAGCCGCGCCGCCGCCAGCGATGACGGCCAAGGTCCATTTCAAAAAGGGACTGGTATCATGGACCATCGCGGCGGTTATCACTGTGCCTGCGATAATGGCTGCGGGTGTCGCCATGGTGTCCAAAAGGTGATCCAACCACGGGATGTAATAGCCGCCAACTTCCAATATTGTGGCGACAGAGAAGGTCAGCAGCGCCGGATAGGTGCCAATCCATTGGAAGCCTGGGGCCAGAGTCAAATGGCCCGAAAGTGAGGCGATGCTCATGACGAGCAAAGGCACGAATACTCGGAAGCCGCAGGCGGCACTGAGACCGATGCCGAGGCAGATGGCGAGGAGCGTTTCCATGTTATTTCCTTTTGTCAGTGCCCATCAATTGGCCTTGCCCTACTATATGCCTTTCCATCGCTCGCTCAATCTCTTTCTTGGTGGCGCTCGCTTTCAAACTGAACGAAGTGTCCAGGGCGTAAAGTTTGAAGAAATAGCGATGCGTCTTGCCGGCAGGCGGTCAAGGTCATTGCGAGTAGTAAAGCAACACACAATGGTATTAACACGGCAACTCAGCGCTTTGTTTCAGATACTATCCTCATGGTAAATTCTACTCCGTTGGGTCAGAGGCGGGTGGAGCAAATTTTCTTTGCGTGATTTTCCTGGGCGGCCACAATGGGCGGATGTTTTCACATGTTGTCATATTCTGGACGGACCCGGACAATCCGAAAGCAGCGGATGAGTTGATCGCGGGCGTGAACAAGTATTTGAAACCGATACCGGGGGTGCTGCATTACCACGTCGGCAAGATGGCCACCAGCCATCGGCCCGTTGTGGACCAAACGTATCAAGTGGCGCTGAACCTGGTTTTCCCGGATAAAAAGACGCAGGACGATTATCAGGTGCATCCAATGCACGTAGAGTTTGTCGAGGGAGTGTTTAAGAAGACATGCAAGAAGGTAGTGGTTTATGATTTTGAGTAGTGATGTGTAAAACGAAATGAGCAATTTGAGAGGCGATTCATCCATCCCGGTGGGGTGAGCGTTGTTCCCGCGAGCCGCTTGCGTCATCGGGGCACTTTCAATTCGGCTCGCAAGGACGCTCGCCGCACGGGCTCACGGCCTGGGATGAAATTTTCGGTGAACGTCGCGGAGACGATTTCTGGCGACGTGAGTATAGACTTCAGTCGTGGCAATGGTCGCGTGGCCGAGCAGTTCCTGAATAATACGCAGGTCGGCGCCATTTTCGAGCAGATGAGTGGCAAAGCTGTGACGAAGCATGTGCGGCGTGACGTTTCGAGCAATGCCGGCGCGGCGGACGCGTTGTTTGATGCGCAGCCACAGGGTAACTGCGGCGAAAGGCGTGCCGCGTTTGGTGAGGAAGACATTGGCAGGCGAGCGTGAAGTTACGAGCCTGGGACGGCCAACAGAAATATAATGTTCGAGAGCGGCAACAGCTTTCTTGCCCAAAGGCAGGACGCGTTCTTTGTTGCCTTTGCCAATGACATTGATGAAGCCGGCTTCCAGATGGAGTTGTTCGAGTCGAACGCCACGCAGTTCAGCGAGCCGCAGGCCGGAAGCGTAGGCCAGTTCGAGAATTGCCTGGTCGCACAGGGATTGAGGAGTCTCGGGCGTCTCGGGCGTGAGTAGTTTTTCGAGCTCCTGACTGCTCAGTGCTTTGGGCAAGCGTTTCCAGCGTCGTGGCAAGGAAAGATTTTCGGCGACGTTGGACGACAGAATCTTTTCGTTCTCGGCGAATCGGTAGAACGCGCGCAGAGCTGCGATTTCGAGATAAACGCTCTCGCTGCTGAGTCGGCGCGCGGATTCTTTTGGTTGATTGGCCAAACCGCGCTCGCGCTCGTGTTGGAGAAAGGAAGTGAGGTGCTTTAGCTGGACGGATTTCCAGTCATCGAGGCCTTGCTTCCCGGCCCACGCGACGAATTTGTTTAAGAGCGCGGAATAAGTGCGCTGGGTGTGGTCGGCCTGACCGCGTTCGTGGCGGAGATGTTGGAGGAAGTCTTCAAGAAGCGAGTGCACGAATCACAGCTTCTTTCCGGTCAATCGCTCGAATGCTTCGAGATACTTGGCAGTCGTTTTCGCGACGACATCGGGCGGCAGCATCGGACCGGGCGAAGTTTTGTTCCAATCGAGTGTTTCGAGGAAATCACGCACGAATTGTTTGTCGAAGCTGGGCTGGCTCTGGCCGGGTTTATATTGATCGGCTGGCCAAAAGCGGGAGGAATCTGGCGTAAGCACTTCATCGATGAGGATGAGTTTTCCGTCCAGTTCGCCAAATTCGAATTTTGTGTCCGCGATGATGATACCGCGTTTGCGGGCGTAATCGCGGGCGAAGTTGTAAATTTTCATGCTGGCGGCGCGCACGTGCTCGGCAACATCAGCGCCAACAAGGCGGGCCGCTTCTTCGAATGAGATATTTTCGTCGTGGCCGGTCTCGGCCTTTGTGGCCGGAGTGAAGAGCGGTTCGGGCAGTTCGGATGACTCTTTCAAACCGGCGGGAAGTTTGATGCCGCAAACACTTTGGCGCTCGCGATATTCTTTCCAGCCTGAACCCGCGAGATAGCCGCGCACAACGCATTCGATGGCCAATGGCCTGGCTTTTTTCACAATCATGCTGCGATGCGCAAGCTTGTCGGCGAATGGCTGAAGATTTGGGGGAAGTGGATCACCAGGTCTTGAGATGAGGTGGTTGGCTTGAAACGATTCAGTCTGCGCGAACCAGAAGTAGGAGATTTGAGTCAGAACGTCGCCTTTACGCGGAATGCCGTTGGGCATGATGACGTCGAAGGCCGAAATGCGATCGGAAGCAACGAAAAGAAAACGGTCGCCGAGATCAAAAATTTCGCGGACTTTGCCGCTCTTAAGTTTCTTGACGCCCGGAATTTCGAGTTGAAGCACAGTGTCATTTGGCATGGCGGAAATATGGGTGCATCAAAGACCTGAGCAAGCCGAAATTTCAAAACGTCTCGAGAATCGTTCTAACAGTTGGGGCGTGTCGCGGGGTGAGATTTGGCTTTTTAGGTTCGTCGGCTCGCGGGGACGCTAGCACCATCAGGAGAGACTCAATCACAGGGCACAGTCCGTTCGCTGGCCCAGTTGCGGATTTCTTCGACTTTTTCGGCCATAAGAACCGACAGTGGCCGGGTCTGTTTAAGTTCGGCGAGAAGGTCTTCTTGCGAGACGCCGCGGCCCAGTGAGTGGGCCGTGTACATGGCAGAAACAATGGCTTGCTCGATTTCCGCGCCGGAGAAGCCATGGCTTGCCTCGGTAAGGGCTGCGAGATCGAAAACCGTTGTGTCGAGATAGCGCTTGGTTAGGTGAATCTCGAAGATGTCGCGCCGACTTTGCAGCGATGGAAGGTCCACATAAAAGATTTCATCGAAACGCCCTTTCCGAACCATTTCAGGGGGCAACCGGCTGATGTCGTTTGCGGTCGCAACAATGAACACAGGTTTTCGCCGCTCCGACATCCAGGTCAGCACGGTTCCGAGAATGCGGCGGGAGAGCCCGTCATCGTCATCGCCGACGGCCATTCCTTTTTCAATTTCGTCGAGCCACAGAACGCAGGGCGCCATGACTTCGGCGGTTTCGAGCGCCTTGCGAAGATTTCGCTCAGTTTCGCCGTAGTATTTGCTGTAAAGCTCGCCGAAATCCAGGCGCAGCAAAGAAACGCCAAAAATCGCGGCGGCAGCTTTGGCAGCGAGACTTTTTCCACAACCTTGAACTCCGATCAGGAGCATGCCCCGCGGAGGATCAAGATGTTCGGGAACGCCATCGCGGAAAAAGGTTTTGCGAATCTCCAGCCAATTGCGGAGACGATGCATACCTCCAATTTCAGCGAATTTGGCGGTTTCATATTCGAACGACAATGGTGAATCGCGCGCCAGCAGTTCGTATTTGGCGCGCATTACTTCCGGCAGATCAGATTCGGATATGACGCCGTTGTCATTGATCGCTTTCAGAGCGAGCCGGCGCGCATCCGTCGACGTGAGGCCAGCGAGATTTCGCACGAGAAGGTCGAGCGCTTTGTTGGTGGTTCGCACTTCGCGACGGCCATGGTCAGCGCCCCACTCGCCGGCGACATCGAGAACGATGGCGCGCAGTTCATCTGGCGTAGGTAGTGGCAAGCGAAAACAGGCGGTGAACTGGCGCAGTTCGACGGGAATTTGGAGAGTCGCGCCGACGATGACAACGGTTGAATAGTGATGCGAGTAGCCTAGCGCAATATCCTTGAGGAAACGGACATGAACGTTGTCCGTCAAAAAGGGATGAAAATCGAGCAGCACGAACAGGCAATCGCGAGCCGAGGTTTTGATGTAATTGAGAATCTCTTGCGATTTTAGCACCGGCTCCGAAGGTTGATCGGCAGGGTTGAACGCCTGGAGACCTTCGGTCACTGTCCAGCGGAAGGCTTTGAGATTGAACTTGCTCGCGAGTTGGCGAACCAGCGAGACAATCTG